>JAESFN010000337.1_pt1 | contig 51877 bp, 48 predicted proteins | sample 9269411 | NCBI WGS metagenome assembly JAESFN01 (sample SAMN14505399, study PRJNA617100) | algae metagenome | isolation source: Iphinoe sp. HA4291-MV1 and co-occurring heterotrophs from trail next to... | place: USA: Maunawili Falls, Hawaii | collected 2009-07-25
GACGCCCTGTTCGTGTTCGGCGGCCTCCAGGTCGTCCGGGTGGATCGGCGTTCCGGGAGCCAGCGCGTCCACGCCGTGCAGCCGGGGAACGTCGAGCAGCACCCCTCGGCCCGCGATACCGGCGGCGGCCGCACGCACGTCGTGCACCGTGGCACCGTCCCGGTCGGTGACGTAGGACGACGGCAGGCCGTTGTACATCCGGCCGTTCCAGAACACGTGCGACAAGGCGTCCAGGTGGGTGATCGTCCGCCCGTGGAACACCATCGAGATGAACTCCGACGCGGTGCCCATGCAGCCGTCGCGCATCCGGGGCGGCCCGGGTGCCGGCTCGTCGGTGTACCCCAGCCCGGTGCGGTACATCCACCGCTGCGGGGCGCTGTGCTCCTCCACCGACGTCCCGGGCGTGACGTCCCAGGCACAGGAGACCGACCGACCCAGCTCGACCGTGCGGGCGGCCGCCGCGCGGCGCTCCGGGGTGAGGTGGTTGAGGGTGCCGAGCGTGTCCTCCGACCCCCAACGGTTCCAGTTGGACAGCTCGTCGAACCACCCGCGCACCGTGTGCTCGTCCGGACCGGCGCGACCTTCCGCCGTGGTCCGCGCACCGTCGACCGCCATGTCCGTCACCGTTCCACGTGCACCACTGGCCCGCAAGACCAACTGGTCGGTATTGTACTGCCACGATGAGTAGCCGACCCCTCTCCGCCGCCACCCCGGTCGTCACCGTGCCGGTACCCAGGGACGTCGAGCGACTGGACCCGACCTGGGTGACCCGGGCGATCGCCGGCCGGCACCCCGGCACCGAGGTCGGCGAGGTGCGCGTGCAGCGGGTGGACCGAGGCACCACTACCCGCGCCGTGCTGGCCCTGAACCACCGGCGCGGCACCGGTCCCGAGCGGCTGTTCGTGAAGCTGCAGGGCGGCCCCTCGCACCGGGCCACGATGTGGCTGCTGGACATGCTCGACCACGAGGCCGAGACCTACCGGCGGTTCCCGGTCATGCCGCTGGAGGCGCCGACGGTGTACGCCGCCGGCACCGACCGCCGGCGGCTGCAGTCGGTGGTGGTGATGGAGGACCTCGCGGCCCGGGGCGCGGTGCTCAACGACGCCCGGCGGGTGGTGCCGGTCGACCGGGCGGCGGGGGTGATCGACGACCTGGCCGCCATGCACGCGCGGTTCTGGGGCCCGAAGGCTCCGCGCGAGGTTCCGCTGCGGCGGTTCTTCCCGGGCTGGGCGCTGATCAGCGCGGCGGGCAACGCCAGGGCCGCCCGCCGCCTCGCCGGCCTGCTGGAGCGCACCTGCCCGCCGCACCTGCGCTCGGCCCGCGCGTTGACCCGCCGCTGGCGGGCCGGGATCACCGACATCGGCCGGGGTCCGTTGACCCTCCTGCACGGTGACACCCACGTCGGCAACACCTACGAACTGCCCGGTGGCCGCTTCGGCTTCCTGGACTGGCAGCTCATCGCCCGGGGCTCATGGAGCCACGACGTGAGCTACTTCCTCACCTCGGCGCTGACCGTCGAGGACCGGCGCGCGCACGAGCGCGAACTGGTCGGCCACTACGTCGACCGGTTGCGCGCCGCCGGGGTCACCGACCTGGACGCCGAGCGGGCCTGGGCCGGGCACCGCCGCGCCCCGGCCTACGGGCTGCCGTGCTGGACCGCCACCGCCGGGTTCGCCGACTACCAGGCCGGGGATCTGGCCGAGACCACGGTCGCCCGGTTCGCCGCCGCATACACCGACCTGGACACCGACTCCGCGCTGGCGGACGCCGGCCTGCTCTGATCGCCTTGTCAAACCGACCAGTCGGTTTGTACAGTGAGGATGGCAGGTCGGGCGCGGAGAGGACGATCCGTTGAGGCGTAGGGCGGCCCAGGCACGTCCACGGAGGGACATCCGCGTCGCGGTCGTCGGAGCCGGCCTCGGCGGCATCGCCACGGCGGTCAACCTGTCCCGCGCCGGGTTCGCCGACCTCACCGTGTTCGAGAAGGCGGACGGGCCGGGCGGTGTGTGGTGGCAGAACACCTACCCCGGCTGCGAGGTGGACGTCGCGTCGCTCGCCTACTCGTTCTCCTTCATGCCCTATGACTGGTCACGGACCCACGCCGGCCAGTCCGAGCTGGTGCGCTACGCCCGGGACGTGATCGCGCACTTCGGGCTCGAAGATCACTTCCGGTACCGCACCGAGGTGCGCTCGGCCCGGTGGGACGACGGGTCGCGGGGCTGGCTGGTGGACGCCGGGGGCACGGTCGAGCGGTTCGACGTGCTGGTCAGCTGCGTGGGCATGCTCAGCCACCCCCGGCTGCCCGACTGGCCGGGAATGGACGGGTTCGCCGGGCCGATGTTCCACACCGCCCGGTACGAGCACCAGCACGATCTGCGCGGCCGCCGGGTGGCCATCGTCGGAACCGGCTCGACGGCCTGCCAGCTGGCGCCCTCGATCGTCGATCAGGTCGGCGCGCTGGACCTCTACCAGCGGGAGCCGGGCTTCGTACTGCCCAAGCGGGTACGCGAGCTGTCCGCCGCCGAGCGGGCACGCTACCGGCGGCGGCCGGGGCTGCGGCGGTGGCACCGGCTGCGACTGTTCCGCGTCGCGCAGCGGGACGCCCGGGCCATGCGGGTGGAGAGCCCGCGGCAGCGTGAGCTGCGCGAGTTCGCGCTGCGGTACATCGCCGGCACGGTGCACGACGAGCGCATCCGGGACGCGGTGACCCCCCGCTACGCCTTCGGCTGCAAGCGTCCGGTACTGGCCGGCGACTTCTACGCGACGCTGAACCGGCCGAACGTCACGCTCGTGCCGCACGCGGTGCGCGAGGTGACGGCCGCCGGCCTGGTGGACGCCACCGGAACCCACCGCCTCGCCGACGTGGTCATCCTGGCCACCGGGTTCCAGGCCACCCGCTACCTGGCCACCCTGGACGTGCGCGGCCGGGATGGCGTGGATCTGCAGCGGCACTGGGCGGGCGAGCCGAGCGCGTTCCTCGGCGTCACCGTCCCGGGCTTCCCCAACTTCTTCATCGTCTACGGCCCGAACACCAACGGCGGGTGGTCGGTGACCGTGCAGCTGGAGCGGCAGGCCGAGCTGATCACGCGGGTGGTGCGACGGCTGGCCCGGGACCGGGATCTGACGGTGGACACCCGCGCGGACGTCGCCGGGCGATACGACCGGTGGCTGCAGGGCCAGATCGGCCGCCGGCTGTCCGCACTGGCGTCCGGCTGCGGCAACTACTACCACTCCGCGACCGGCCGCAACGTCACCCAGTGGCCGCGTTCGCACACCGTCTACCTGGCCCTGACCCGACTGCTCCCCCGGTGGGGTCTGGTGTTCCGGCGCGAGCCGGCCGCCGCGCGCCGGCCCGCACGCGAGTCGCGGGATCCGGTCCGGGGCGTCTCGGCGCCACCCTCGGATTGATTGCATACCGACCGGATGGTCTGTATCGTTCGTCGTGTGACGCCGGCCACCGACATCGAGCAGCTCGCCAGCACCTTCCACGTGTTCGACCCCGACTACGCCGACGACCCGGAGGCGACGCTGGGACGGTTGCGCGCGGAGTGCCCGGTCGCCCGTAGCGAGCTGTTCGGCGGCTACTGGGTGCTCACCCGCTACGCCGACATCAAGCGGGCCCTGGCCGACCCGGAGACGTTCTCCAGCTCCTCTCCGATCATCCCCCGGCTGGAGGCGGAGGAGTTCCTCGGCTCGATCCCGGTGACCCTCGACCCGCCGGAACACACCGGCTACCGGCGCATCCTCGCCCCGCTGTTCAGCCCGAAGCGGCTGGCCGGACTGGCCGACGAGGTGCGCAAGCTGGCCCGTTCACTGATCGCGGACATGCTCGGGACGGCCGGTCCGGTGGACTTCATGCAGGGCTTCGCCGTGCCGCTGCCGGCCGCCACCCTGCTCAGGACGCTCGGCCTGCCGGACGGCGACCTGGACCTGCTGCTGCGCTACAAGGACGCCATGCTCACCGACCAGTTCTCGCCGGACGCCGATGTCCGCCGGAGGTATCTGGAGCGCACCGTCCCGGAGATCACCGCCTACTTCGGCCGGCAGATCGAGCTGCGCCGGGAGCGGGACAACGCGCCGGACGACTTCTTCACCGGCATCGTGCACGCCCGGTTCCGGGGCGAGCGGGGGCTGTCCGACGCCGAGATCGTCGACATCGTCGCCCAGCACATCAGCGCCGCGCTGGACACCAGCACCTCACAGCTCGCGCTGCACATGGCCTGGTTCGCCGAGCACCAGGACCGCTGGCGGGAGCTGATCGAGCACCCTTCGCGCATTCCCGGAGCCGTCGAGGAGTTGCTGCGCCACCACAGCATCGTCACCCCCGGCCGGATCCTGCTGCGCGACACCGAGGTCGGCGGGGTACCGATGCGCAAGGGCGACATGGTGGCTCTCGTGCTGGCCGGCTCCGCGTTCGACGCCGAGCAGTTCCCCGACCCGCACGCCGTGGACTTCGAGCGCGCCCCCAACCGTCACCTGACCTTCGGCGGCGGCCCGCACCAGTGCCTCGGCGCCAACCTCGCCCGGCTGCAGTTGCGGGTGTCGCTGCAGGAGCTGACGACCGCGCTGCCCGCGTTCCGGCTGGCCGGCGGGACCCGGCCGCGGCGTACCCCCGGGATCGTCATGGGCTGCGAGTCGCTGCACCTGGATCTGGGGCCGTGACCCCGAGCCTGGACGAGGAGTTCCTGCGGATCGTCTCCGAGCCGACCCCGGACCCGCGGCCGGTGTACGACCGGCTGCGCTCCGAGGCTCCGGCCTACCGCACGCCGCTCGGATTCTGGTACGTCACCCGCTACGACCTGGCCCTGCAGATCATCCGGCAGCCCAAGTCCTGGCGGGTCGTGCCGAGCACCCCGGAGGCTTCGCACTTCTCCCGCCGCCCTCCGAGCTTCGCGCTGGCCACGTTCCGCAACTCGATGAACTTCACCGACGACCCCCGTCACCGCTACCTGCGCAAGCTGGTCGGTGACCTGTTCACCCCGGCCGCGGTGGGCAAGCTGCGGGACCGGGTGGAAGCGGTCGTCGGTGCCCAGCTGTCGCCGCTGCCGCGCACCGGCCGGCTCGACCTCAAGCACGATTTCGCCGACCTGATGCCGACCCGGGTGATCCTCGACCTGCTGGGCATCGACCACCGGCACACCCCGCTGTTCGTGGAGATCAGCGCGGCCATGGCGTCCATCCTGGAGCCCGCCGCGACCCCGGAGGCCATCGCCGCCGGCGACGCGGTCTGGCGGGAGGCCGCGGCTGTCGTACGTTCGACGGCGGCGGAGCGGACCGCCGAGCCCCGCGACGATCTGATGTCCGCCCTGCTGGCCGGAGACGCCTCCCAGCTGTCCGCCGACGACCTGGTCTCGATCGTGCTGAGCCTGGCCGTGGCCGGACACGAGACCACGGCGAACATGCTGGTCAACGCGGTGCATCACCTGCTGCGACAGCCGGAGAAGCTGGCCGGGCTGCGCGCCGACCGGTCGATCATGCCCACCGCGATCGAGGAGTTCCTGCGCTACGAGTCCCCGCCGCGCAACTCGGTCAGCCGCTACCCGGTGGCGGACGTCGAGCTGGGCGGCGTGCTGATCCGCCGCGACGAGCAGGTGTACGTCGGCTACCAGGCGTCCAATCACGACCCGGCCGAGTTCACCTCGCCCGGCGTCCTCGACCTGCGACGCACCCCGAACCGGCACCTCGGGCTGGGCATCGGCGTGCACCACTGCCTGGGCGCCGCGCTGGCCCGGCTCGAGCTGGACGTGGCGCTGAACGCCCTACTGGACCGGTATCGGCTCCTGCGGCACGCCTCGGATCCCCGCTGGAAGCCCGGGTTCGTCGTCCGCTCCCTGGAGGCACTGCCCCTGGAGGTGTCCGCATGACGGACTCGGCTGCGGTCGTCCGGGAGTTCCTGGCCACGCTCGGGCCGGACATGGACGGGGTGCGGGCCGCGATCTCGCGGTACATGACGCCGGATGTGTTGTACACGAACCCGGGCCTGCCGCCGTGCTCCGGCCGGGACGCCGTCGTCGGGCTGTACGAGGAGTTCGCGCGGATCGCCGGGTTCGCCCGGGTGGACATCGAGACGCTGCACGTGCTGGCCGACGGCGATCTGGTGATGACCGAGCGGGTGGACCGCGCGCTCACCGCGGACGGTGAGCTGATCGGCGGCGAGGCGACGCCGGCCATGGGGACGTTCGAGGTGCGGGACGGGCTGATCGCGGTGTGGCGGGACTACTACGACCCGGGTCCGTTGCTGGCGTACTTCGCTTCGTTGGACTGAGCGTCAATACACCATCGCGCCGGCGTCCACCGGCATGGTCACGCCGGTGATGTAGCGGCCGGCGTCGGACACCAGGTGCAGGATGGTGTTCGAGATGTCCTCGGGCTCCACCAGAGGCACCGGCAGGGTGTTCTGCATGGCGCCGGTGACGCTGGGGTGGCGGTCGACCAGCGCGGCGAACTCCGGGTTGGCCACCATGGGTGTGTTCACCCCGGTGGGGTGCACGGTGTTGCAGCGGATGCGGTAGGGCCCGAGCACGTTGGCGTACGACCGCATCAGGCCGATCACGCCGTGCTTGGCGGCGACGTAGCCCAGGAAGCCGTCGTTCTTCACTGCCAGCTCGCGCATCGGTCCCTTGAAGCCGGCGGTGGAGCTGGTGATCACGATCGACCCCCCGTCACCCTGCTCGACCAGGGTCGGGATGGCTGCCTCGCAGGTGTGCAGCACCCCGGTGAGCATCACGTCGATGGAGTCGTGCCAGGCCTGCCGCCGCGCCCCGGGCTCGCCGATCACCGGCATGATCCCGGCGTTGGCCAGCACGATGTCCACCCGGCCCAGCTCGGCGACTCCCTCGTCGAACACCGCCTGCACCGCCGCCTGGTCGCGGACGTCGGCCTTGCGGGCGACGATCCGCCGGTCCAACGCCTCGACCCGGGCCACCGTCTCGGCCAGGTCGGCCTCGTCCGCCTGGGCGTAGGCGACGGTGTCGAACGGGGCGCAGACGTCGAAGGTGACGATGTCCGCGCCCTCCCGGGCGAGCCGCACCGCGTGCGACCGGCCCTGGCCGCGAGCGCCGCCGCTGATGAAGGCCACCTTGCCGTCGAGCACTCCCATGGTTCAGCTCCTTCAGGCCGGGACCAGCACGGTCGGCAGGTCACGGTCGGGATCCACACCGCGCAGCGCCGGCAGCACGCGCTCGGCGAACAGCGTCTGGTTGGCCCGGGCGACGTGGTCGGGCATGTCGCCGAAGCACAGGTTGGCGATCACCCCGGCGCCGTCGAGCATCCGGACCTTGTCCACCATCTGCTCGGTCACCTGCTCCGGCGTGCCGTAGATCTGCAGGTCGGAGAGGAACCGCACGAACTGGTCCTTGCCGTGTTTGGCGATGGTCGCGGCCAGCCGGCCGTAGTACTCGTAACCGGGGATGTCGGCCAGGGCGACGTTGTCGAACTCGTAGTGGTCCACCGTGGAGCGGGTGTTCGGCACGATGTGCCGCTCGAACATCTCCCGGGCCGCCGCCTCGGACTCGTGCACGGCGGTGAACATGACCAGCATCGGCTTGGGCGGAGCGTAGCCGTTGGCCTCGATGAACCGGTCGCGGTAGTCGAGCACCTCGCGTTGGGTCATGTCCCACGGCTTCTGCGCGTTCACCAGCACCCCGAAGCCGAGCTTGATCATCAGGTCCAGCGAGGCGGGCGACACCGCCGAGGCGTAGGTGCGGCCCCGCAGCGGCAGGAAGGGCGCCGGCCGGATGTCGGCGGGCGGCTGCCGGTAGAGCGCGCCGTCGTAGCGGAGGACCCCGTCGTCGAAGGCGTTCACCAGTGCCTCGGAGTACTCCACGAAACGTTCCCGCGACTCCCCCATGTCCAGCCGGAACGCATCGAACTCGACCTTGCCCAGGCCCCGCCCGAGCCCCAGTACCAGCCGGCCGCCGGACAGGTTGTCCAGCATGGCCAGCTCACCGGCCACCCGGGCCGGGTCGTGCCAGGGCAGCACCACGACCATGGAGCCGAGCCGGACCCGGCTGGTCCGCGCGGCCAGGTAGGTCAACAGCTGCGCCACCCCGGGCACCATGTGGTAGCCGGTGAAGTGGTGCTCGGCGGTCCACAGCGAGCCGAACCCCTCACTCTCGGCCCGTACCCCGAGCTCCATCTCCAGCTCGATCGTCTCGCGGTCGGTCCGGACACCGGTCCCGAGGTTCTGGATGAACAACCCCTTGCCCACATGCATCGGAGGCCCTCCCGTCGGCAACACATTTAGAATACCGACCGGTTGGTCTGTAGGCTAGCCCGGAGTCAGACGGCCCGCAGAGAACCGTCGATGTGGATCACGTCACCGGTCACGTAGCTGGAGTCCGCCGAGGCCAGGAAGACCGCCACGGTCGCGACCTCCTCCGGGTCGGCGAACCGCTGCATCGGCACCGGTGGGAGCGCCGTCGAGGACGTCGCGGTGGTGCGGCCGAGCATCGGGGTGAGTACCGGCCCGGGGGCCACCGCGTTCACCCGGACCCCGAGCGGGGCGACCTCCCGGGCCACCGACTGCGTCAGGCCGATCAGGGCCGCCTTGGCCGCGCTGTAGTGCGGCGACCCGGCGGCGCCGATCACCCCGGCCAGCGACGACATGTTGATGATCGACCCCGAACGCCGGGCGGTCATCACCCGCAGCGCGGCGCGCAGCACGTAGAACGAGCCGTCCAGGTTGACCGACATCATCCGCCGCCAGGCCTCGTCGGTCAGGGTGGCGGTGACGTCCAGCGGCTCCCCGGCGGCCCGGCGGGCGGCGGTGCGCGCCTTGGCCTCGGGGTCGTCGACGCCGGCGAAGTTGGCCAGCACATCGACGGTGCCGAACGCCTCGACCACGGCGCCGATCGCCGCGTCGACCGCCGCCGAGTCGGCGATGTCCACGGTCACCGCGATCGCGCCGTCGAGCGTTCCGGCGGTGGTGGCGGCGGCCTCGCCGTCCCGGTCCAGCACCGCGACCCGGGCACCCTCGGCGTGGAACGCCCGGCAGGTGGCCGCGCCGATCCCGGAGCCGCCACCGGTCACCACGGCGACGAGGCCGGCCAGACGGCCCGGGCCGCTCATGACCGGGTCAGCCGCAGCGGCAGGCCCTCCAGCGCGCGGACCACGAAGCTCGGCTCCCAGTGCACCTCGCCCGCGAGCTCGATGCCGGAGTAGCGGTCGAACAGGGCGTTCAGCGCCACGTCGATCTCCATCCGGGCCAGCCCGGCGCCGAGGCAGTGGTGCACGCCGATGCCCAGGCCGAGGTGCCGGTTCGGGGTCCGGGTGATGTCGAACCGCAGGGGGTCTTCGAACTCGGCCGGGTCGTGGTTGCAGGCGCCGTAGCCGACGTAGACGCACTCGTCGCGGCGGATCAGCTGCCCGTCGATCTCGATGTCCCGGGCCGGGTAGCGGCCGACGGAGTTGCGCGGCGGCGACTCCCAGCGCAGGAACTCCTCGATCGCGGTCGGCATGATCGAGCGGTCGGCGCGCAGCCGGTCGAGCGACTCGGGCCGCCGCAGCAGGTGGTAGAGCCCGCTGGTCAGCATGTTCATCGTGGTCTCGTGGCCGGCCACGCCGAGGCTCATCACCATGCCGACCAGGTCGTCGTGCGAGATCCGCTCGCCGCCCTCGCCGGCCTGGATCAGCCCGGTCATCAGGTCGTCGCGCGGGTTGGCCCGGCGTTCGGCGATGACCTCGTCGACGATCGCCGTTGCGTCCCGCCAGATCCGGTCGCCCTCGGTGATGGTCTCTCGCGTGGCCTGCGGGTCGAGGTTGCGGGCCACCGCCCGGGAGATGCCGACGAACAGGTCGGAGTGCGCCAGGTCGATGCCCAGCAGGTCGAGGATCACCGTGGTGGGCAGCCGTTCGGCGAACTCGTGCTTGAGCTCGACGTGCTCGCGGTCGCCCAGAGCATCCAGCTGAGCGGCGACGATGGTCTCGACTCCGCGCCGCATGTCCCGGACCGCGCGCGGCGCGAACAGCTCCCCCACCAGCCGCCGCAGGAACTTGTGCTTCGGGTCGTCCATGAACATCAGCGAGCGGCGGAACACCTGCAGCGCGTAGCTCTCGATCTTCAGCGAGATGGCCGAGGCGTTCGGGTCGGACGGCTGCACCGGCCAGTCCTTCGGGTTACGGATGATCTCCGTGCCGAGGTCGTAGCGGGTGACGTACCAGAACCCGAGCGGGGTGCGGTAGGCCGGCGCGGTCTCCCGCATCCGGGCGTACACCGGGCGCGGGTCGGCGGTCGGCTGGGAGACGATCCGGATGAAGTCCTCGTCCAGCGCGGTCTCGGTACTGGTCACGATCAGTCCCTTCAGATGACGCCGTCGGTGCGCAACTGCTCGATCTCGCGGTCGGACAGGCCCAACAGCTCGCCGTAGACGTAGGCGTTGTCCTCGCCGTAGCCGGGCGCACCGCGGTTCGTCGGTCCGGCGACCGTGGCCGGGGTGGCGGAGAGCTTCACCGGGACCTCGGCGACCGGCCAGGTGCCGATCCGGGTGCCGGTGACCTCGGTCAACCAGTTCAGGTGCGCCAGCTGGGGATCGAGGTCGACCCGGTCGGCGGCGGTCTGGCACACCCCGGCCGGGACGCCGGCGGCCTGCAGTTCGGCCATCAGTTCGCGGCCCTCCCGGTCCCGGGTCCAGCGGCTCACCGTCGCGTCGAGCTCGTCCTGGCGGGCGAGCCGGTCGGCCAGGGTGGCGAACCGGGGGTCGTCCAGGGCGCCCCGGGCGGCGGTCCGCAGTGCCGCCCACCGGGGTTCGTCGAAGCACGCGATGGCGATCCACCGGTCGACTCCCGCGGTCGGGTACGCGCCGTGCGGGGCGGCCGGGAGGTACGGCGAACGGTTCCCGGTGCGCGCGCTCGACCGCCCGTGCGCGGAGTGGTCGAGGTAGGTGGTGCCGTTCGCGAACAGCCCCGCCTCGCACTGGGAGGCGTCGATGTACTGGCCGACTCCGGTGCGGTCGCGGTGGTGGAGCGCGGTGAGCATGGCCAGCGCGAAGCTGTACGCACCGAGCCAGTCGAGGTAGGAGTAGCCCCAGCCGGCGGGCATGGCCGGGGCGGGCAGCCCGGACAGCTCGGCCGACCCGGCGAACGCCGCCGCCACCGGCCCGACCGAGCGGAACCGGCCGTACGTCCCGGCCGACCCCATCCCGGACTGCTGGGCGTAGATGATGTCCGGCCTGATCCGCCGCAGCTCGTCCCAGCCGAGGCCCCAGCGGTCCAGCACACCCGGGGAGAAGCCCTCGGCCACGATGTCCGAGCGGGCGATCAGTGCCTTGGCGATCTCCAGCCCGCGCGGGTGCCGGACGTTCAGGGATATGCCGCGCTTGCCGGTGTTCTTGTTGTGGAACTGCCCGCCCATGTCCGGGTCGTCGACCGGGGGCAGCGGTCCGGTGGCGGCGGCTCGTGCGGCGCGGCCGCCGACCGGGGCCATCGCGCCCATCCGGGTGTCCGGGTGCGCGTGCCACTCGACCTTGATCACCTCGGCGCCGAGCGCGGCCAGGAACCGGGTGCCGCCGGCCGAGGCCAGGAACCAGGAGAAGTCGAACACCCGGATACCCTCGAGGGCTCGCCGGGGCGGGTCCGGGAGCCGGGGCGTTATCTCCAGCCGGCGCCGGTCCGGCGCCTCCAGCAGCGCGGCGTCCTCGTCGAGCAGCGGGGCGCGGCGGCCGGTCACCCACGCGGTGTCGGTGGCGATCCACTTGCCGGTGACGTCGGTGAAGGACCGGCCCAGCTCCGGGTGCTCGATGTCGGAGAACGTCCGCCGCGCCCGCCAGTGCTCGTCGGCCAGGTTCTCCTCGGGCCGGCGCAGCGGGGCGATCATCAGACCCAGCTCCTGGGCCTCCCGCCAGGGCGCGGTGTCGTAGGTGAACTTGGCGAACAGCCGCTGCAGCGCCTCCTGGCAGCGGATCACGAAGTCGCTCGGCGGACCACTGCCGGGGATCGGGCGACCGGACTCACGAACCGGGCCGGACGCGCGGGCCCGGTCGGCCTCGGCCCGCAGCGACTCGCCCATCCCGTGGTTGTCCAGGAAGGACAGCAGCTTCTCCCCCGCCGAGCCGAGGGTCAGCCCGGCGGAGATCAGCCAGCGGCCGTCCTTGGTGTGCGCGATGGTCGGCACCGGGGACACCGCCTCGGCGGCGTGCCGGCAGGTCTGGCGGTGCAGCGGGGCGGCCCGCATCACCCAGTTCATCAGGTCCAGTTCGGTGCACTTGGCCACCGCCTCGTGCACCGCGCAGGACAGGTGCTGCCCCTCCCCGCTGCGGCGGCGGTGGAACAGGGCGGCGACGATCGCCATCGCGGTCTGCTCCCCGGTGATGTGGTAGCTCTGCCACATCTGCGGGGCGATCGGTGGCAGGTCGTACCGGCCGTCCGGGGTGGGGTCGTAGCCGCAGTTCATCATCGGCCCGCCCAGGGCCAGGTGCACCAGGTCGGACCCCGTCCAGTCCGCCCACGGGCCGGTGTCGCCGAACGGGGTGATCCGGGCGGTGACCAGGGCCGGATCGGCGGCACGGAACCCGGCGAGGCCCAGGGTGCCGCGCGGGGTGGAGTCCAGCACGACGTCCGCGGTCGCGACGAGCCGGGCGAACCGGGGGTCGTCGAACTCGAGCACCACCGACCGTTTGCCCCGGTTGTAGTGCCAGAAGTGCAGCGAACGCTCCGGCCCCTCGATGTCGTCGAGGAACGGGCCGATGCGCCGGGTTCCGTTGCCGCCGGGTGGCTCCACCTTCACCACCTCGGCCCCCAGGCCGGCCAGCAGCAGCCCGCAGTACTCGGCCTGCTCGTCGGCGACCTCCACCACCCGGATCCCGTCCAGCGGCCCTCTCACGTCGGCTCCCCCTCCCCCACGAACCGGATCAGGCCGTCGGCGAACGTCGCCCGGACCGGATCCCCCGGGCCGACCCCGTCGGCCACCCGCGCGACGAGCCGCGGCCCCTCGGCCAGCTCCACCAGCGCCACCCGGTAGGGCACGTCGTCGCGCAGCCCGGGGTGGAAGGCGCGGCGGTAGACGGCCACGCTCCACAGCCGCCCGCGCCCGGACAGCGGCGTCCAGGTGCCCCCGGTAGCCAGGCAGCCCGGGCAGATCGGCGCCGGTGGCCAGCGCAGCTCGTCGCAACCGGGGCAGTGCTGCACCTCCAGCCGGCCGTCGGCGGCGGCCCGCCAGTGCGGCCCGGCGACCGGGTCGTCGACATCCGGCATCGGGCGGACGGTCATGACGGCACCAGCTCGAAGATCGACGCCGCGCCCTTCTTGAACTCCATCGTCGAGCAGTACAGCCCGCGCGCCGCCCCGGGCACCTGCCGCGGACCGGCCGCTCCGCGCAGCTGCCGGACCAGCTCGACCACATGCAACCAGCCCCACATGTAGCTCTCCGACAGCTGCCCGCCGTTCGTGTTCACCGGGATCGAGCCGTCCAGCCGGGTGTGCCCCTCGGCCAGGAACGGCCCGCCCTCCCCCGGCTTGCAGAACCCGAACCACTCCAGCGCCTGCAGCACCCACACCGAGGTCGGGTCCTGCACGTACAGCAGGTCGACGTCACCGGGGCCGCAGCGGGCCGACTCATAGACCCGGTCGGCTACGTCGGCCAGCCACGGCCGCAGCAGGTGGTCGGGGTCGGCGTGCTCACGCAGCGCGGTGGTCTGGGCCATCCCGGCCAGCCGGACAGGCGGCCGGCGCAGATCGGCCGCCCGGTCCACGGCGGTCATGATCAGCGCGACGGCGCCGTCCGAGATCATGGTCAGGTCGGCCCGGCGCAGCGGCTCCACCAGGTACGGCTGGGCCAGGTAGTCGTCGAGAGACAGCGGCGACCGGAACACCGCCAGCGGATTCAGCGAAGCGCACGCCCGCTGATTCACCGCCACCTGCCCGAGCTGCTCGGGGGTCGTGCCGTACAGGTGCTGGTGACGGCGGAAGGCCATCGCGGCCGGCCCGGCGATGTGCTGGAACCCGTACGGTCCGGTCACGTCGGCGGTCCCGCCGGTCGTCCGGCCGAAGTCCGCCCGGCCGGTGCGGGCGTTGGTCCCGTAGGTCAGCGCGACCGTGTCGGCCAGTCCCGCCTCGATCACCATCGCGGCCAGGTGGATGGAGAAGTTGCACGAGCCGTAGTCCAGGGTGGCGCTGTAGGCGGGCGAGAGCCCGAGCAGCGCGCCCAGCTGCACGTCCCCGCCGTCACCGAACGTCGAGCGGCAGGTGACCAGCCCGTCCACCTGTGACTTCGTCAGCCCGGCGTCGGCCAACGCGGCCGCGAACGCCTCGGCGGCGAGCTCGGGGCCGGACCGGCCGGGCAGCTCACCCTGGGCGGTGTGCCCGATCCCGACGACGGCCGCCCGCGTACCCAGGCCCATGGGGGGCGCTCAGCCCTGGACCCTGATCAACGCGGCCGGGCAGAGCGCCGCCGCCTCCTCCACGGCCTCGCGCAGGCCCTCGGCCGGCGCCCCGTCCAGCAGCACGACCACGCCGTCGTCGTCCTGGTCGAACACGTCCGGCGCGACGATCACGCAGTGCCCGGCGGTGATGCACCGGTCCTTGTCCACCTCTACCTGCATCGTCATGGCCCTTTCACCAGGCGACGGGGAGCGACTTCACCCCGTACACGAATCGGTCGATCTTGAACGGCAGGTCGTCGAGCGTGGCGTCCACCCGCAGCGTGGGGATCCGGCGGAACAGCGTGGAGAACACGACCTGTAGCTCCATCCGGGCCAGCGGGGCGCCCAGGCACTGGTGGATGCCGAAGCCGAACGCGGTGTGGTGGCGGGCGTTGCCCCGGTGGATGTCCAGCCGGTCGGGGTCGTCGGGGAACTTCTCCGGATCCCGGTCGCAGATGTTGCTCGCGGTGATCAGGCCCTCGCCCGCCTTCACCGTGTGCCCGGCGATGTCGATGTCCTCCAGCGCCACCCGGGTCCGCCCTGAGTGCGGGGTGTGCAGGTAGCGCAGCAGCTCCTCGACCGCGTTGGCCACCAGGTCCGGGTCGTCGCGGATCTCGTCCAGCTGCGCAGGGTTGTGCAGCAGCGCCAGCGTGCCCAGCGCGATCATGTTCGCGGTGGTCTCGTGCCCGGCGGCGAGCAGGAACATCCCGGTGATCTCGACCTCGGCCGGGGACAGCACGCCCTCCTCCCGGTACCGGGCCAGGCGGGTGACCAGGTCGTCGCCGGGTTCCCGCAGCTTCTGGTCGGCCAGACCACCGAGGTACTCCTTGAGCTCCTTCAGCGCGGCCATGGTGTCCTGCTCGGAGGACGACGCCGACACCACCGTCTCGCTGCGCTCCTGGAAGAACTCCTGGTCGCTGGGCGGCACCCCGAGCAGCTCGCAGATCACCAGGGACGGCACCGGGAGGGCGAAGTCGCGCACCAGGTCGGCGGTGGTCCCGGCGGCCAGCATGTCGTCGATCAGCGCGTCCACGATCTCCTGGGTGCGCGGTCGCTTGGCCTGCACCGAGCGGATGGTGAAGTCGCGGGTCAGCAGCCGGCGCATCTCGTCGTGGTCCGGGTTGTCCAGGCTGACGATGATCCGCCCCTCCTGCTTGATCGCCTTGGTGGACGGCAGGGAGTGCGGGAACCCGGGCTGGTGCGCGTCGGAGGAGATCGCCGGGTGGGACAGCAGCGTCCGCTGGTCGGCGTAGCGGGTGAACACCCACGCGGGGTTGCCGTTCCACAGCCGGATCCGCTTGACCGGCTCCTCGGCCTGCCAGCGCCGCAGCTCCGGGGCCGGGTCGAACGGGCAGCCGGGTGCGCGCTGCATCGGGTAACCGGGGAGATCGCTCACGACGACCCTCCGGACAGCGCCGACGGAGCTGACAGCGCCGACCAGGGCGGCCGCAGCCCGTCCACCTTGAGCTTCTCGAACTCGTCGCCGGCGATCGCGACGAGCCGGGCCGGCACGTCCAGCCCGTGGGTACGGGCGATGTTGCCGCCCAGGATCAGCGCCTTCATCTCCGGTGTCACCTCCGGGAAGCCACGCTCCTCGCGGAGCTGCTCGGGCATCTCGAACGCCGCGAACGCCTCCAGCAGCGGCTGCGGGTGCACGATGTTGATCCCGCTGGCGAAGATCGCCTTCTCCGGGCCGGCCCAGAACAGCAGCTCGCCCAGGATCTCGGCGAACACCCTCGGCCGCAGCGCCACGAACGACATGGTCGACTCGAGGTTGGCGTACAGGTTGGGGAAGCCGGCCATCAGGATCCGGGTCTCCTCCAGGAACGCGTAGCCGGCGTGCACCATGTGGAAGGAGATCTCCGGGAACCGCCCGAGCGGGCCCTCCAGGTCGCCCACCCGCAGGCTGTCCATCGGGGCCCCGCCGAAGCGCACCGCCTTGTGGATGGCCACGTTGCGGATCCCCAGGTCACGGGCGGCCTCCAGCACCGGGGTGGCGAAGTCGGCGTCGTCCAGCCGCCAGCCCCGCATGCCGCCTCCGGATCCGTCGGAGTAGCGCACCGCCGGGTAGAACTTCAGCCCGTCGATCCGGTAATCCCGGACCTGACGTTCCAGCTCGGCGATCGCCTTGTCGGTGTCCTGGTACTCGAAGGTGCCGTAGAGCAGGAACCGGTCCGGCCAGAGGTCGCGCATCCGGGCCATCGACTCCAGCGGCGCCACCGGCCCCTTGGTGAAGCCCAGGTTCGGCAGCGAGTGGATCACCGCCAGGTCGACGTCGCTCTCCGCGAACTCGGCGTGCGCGCAACCGTAGGCGTCGGCCGCCCGGTCGGCCAGGAAGTCGGGCGCGGACATCGCCCAGTGCGGGTCCTTGGTGTACAGCGTGTGCTGGCGGTGCGCGCCGAGCCGCTGCATCTCCCCGATGCCGTCCAGCCAGTTGGCCGCGCGCAGGTCGTACGGGTGCACCACGGCGTCGACGACCGGGATGCCCTCGATCACGACCGCTCCTCCTCGTCCTTCGCCCGACCTTCAGCATACCAACCGGTATGTATCATGCGCCACTCGTCCGGACCCGGTCCGGGTCCCATACCACCGGCACGTGCCGGAAGCCGCTGCTCGTGAGGGTCGGCCAGCGGACGGCGGGGCGGTCCGGGTCCAAGGTGACGCCGGGCAGCCGGGTCAGGATGGTGCGCAGGGCGGCGGTCAACTCCACCCGGGCCAGCGCCGCGCCCAGGCAGACGTGCTTGCCGTGTCCGAAGGCCAGGTGCTGGCGCAGTTCGGACATCGGCCGGTCGATCCGGAAGGCGTGCGGGTCGGCGAACCGGTCGGAGTCCCGGTTGGCGGAGAGGAACACCGCCCGGATCTTGGTCCGCCCGGCCAGCTTCTCCCCGCGCACGTCGACCTCTTCCTTCGCGGTGCGGAACACGCCTTCCAGCGGTGGCTCGAAGCGCAGTACCTCCTCGATGGCCTGGTCGAGCAACGACCAGTCCCGTTCCAGCTTTCCGCGTTCCCTCGGGTGGCTGGCCATGAGCCAGATCGCGTTGCCGACCGCCGTGGCGGTCGTTTCGAAACCGGCCACCAGGAACTGGTTGCTGGCCAGCAGGATCTCCTCGTCGGTGAACCGGGCGCCTTCGTGGTCGGCCAGGATCAGGTCGGTCAGCGCGCCCAGCGGCGGCTGGCCTCCGGCGGCGATGACCTCGCGCCGCGCGGTGATCTCGCCGTGCAGGAATCCGAACATCTCCATCGCCGCCGCCGCGCCGGCTTCCGCCTGCTCCGGGGTGCCACCGATGGTGGTCATCGCCGCGTGCCCCCACCGGGCCAGATCGTCGAGCCGGTCGGCCCCGGCCCCGAACATCGAGGTGAGCATCTGCAGGGTGAGCGGGATGCCCAGGTCGTCCACGACGTCCGCCCGGCCGCGCGGACCCAGCTCGTCGATCAGCGCGTCCACACCGGCCTGGATGTCCGCCGCCCGCTCGGCCACCCGCTTGGGCAGGAACGCCCGGTTGGCGATCTGCCGCTGGCGGCGGTGTACGGGGCTGTCCGCCCACATCAGCATGCCGTCGGTGCCGAGCAGGTCCATCCGTTCGGGACCGGGGCCCTCCATGCTGGAGAACTCCTCGGACTGCAGCACCCGCACCACGTCGTCGTAGCGGAACACCGACCAGAACTCCTCGGTCGGGCTGGCCACCATGTAGCTGGCGGTCTGCCGCTCCATGACCTCCTGAGGCATCTTGTGCCGGTGCAACGGGCACTCGGCGCGCATCCGGCTGAAGGTCTCGTGCGGTGCCTGCTTGGCCGAGTCCGACATGGGGTCGTAGTCGATCATTGCGGGTTCCCTTCGAGCTGGCGCCGCAGCGCGTCGAACTCGTCGATCGGTTCGTGCAGCACCCGGTAGCCGGTCTCGTCGCGGATCGTCTCGAGGTTGTCCGCGACCCCCTCGACCGTCGGGTCCGCGCTGAACCAGCCCTCGGTCAACCCGATGAAATACCGGTTCACCCGGCCACCACCGGCGCTGTAGATCTCCCCCGACACCGGACAGTCCTCGTGCACCAGGAACGCCGCCACCGGCGCCACCCGCACCGGACCCAACGCCGAGACCATCCACTCGTCGCTCATCAACTCGTCGGTCAACCGGGTCCGCGCCACCGGCGCCAACGCATTGACCTTGATCCCGAACTTCGCGCCCTCGTGACACAACACCCGGGTCAACCCGATCAACCCGGTCTTGGCCGCCCCGTAGTTGGCCTGCCCGAACATCCCCAGAATCCCCGAGATCGAGGTGGTGTTCAGGACCCGCCCGTAACCCGCCTCCCGCATGTGCACCCACGCCGGCCGGGTCACATGGAACGCACCCCGCAGGTGCACGTCCAACACGTCATCGACCATCTCCGGCTCCATCCTGTGGAACACCCGGTCCCGGATGATCCCGGCATTGTTGATCAGGATGTCGATCCGGCCGAACGCCTCCAACGCGGTGGCCACGATCGCCGCACCACCCTCGACGGTGGCCACCGAGTCGGTACTGGCCACCGCGACACCGCCGGCGGCGCGGATCTCCTCGACGACGGACGCCGCGGCGCCGGAGGACCCGGAACCGTGGATGTCCCCACCGAGGTCGTTCACCACCACCGACGCACCCCGGGCGGCCAGCAGCCGCACGTACTCCCGACCCAACCCACCGCCGGCCCCGGTGACCACCGCGACCCGCCCGTCGAACCGCAGCTCGGTCACGTGGCCGACTCCCCGGATCGGATCGGCGGGGCCTCGGTGATGCCCCGGGCGGCGAGATCGTCGGCGATCACCTGGCGCAGCACGTTCTTCTTGACCTTGGTGCCGGACATCGGGAACTCCTCGACGAACCGCACGTAGCGCGGCACCCGGTAGCTGGCGATCCGGCCCCGGCAGAAGTCGATCAGCTCCGGCTCGGTGGCCACCTTGCCCGGTTTGAGCTGGACGAACGCCGCCGGCACCTCCACGTACCTGGCGTCCGGGGCGCCGACCACCTGGGCCATGTTCACCGCCGGGTGGCCGAGCAGGAAACCCTCCACCTCGGCGGCGGCCACGTTCTCCCCGCCCACCTTGAGCATGTCCTTCAGCCGGGACACGAAGCTCAGCCGGCCGTCCTCGTCGAGCACCATGAGGTCGCCGGTGTGGAACCAGCCGTCGGCATCGAACGACGCCGCCGTGAGCTCCGGGTCCTTGTAGTAGCCGTTGAACACGTGCGAGCCGCGGTAGAGCAGCTCGCCGGGCACTCCCGGCGGGGTGTCCGCACCGGTCTCCGGGTCGATGGTGCGCACCTGCATCCCGGGCATCGGGAATCCGCCGGTGGACAGCCGCTTCTCCAGGTCGTCGTCCGGGTCGGCGAACGCGATCACTCCGGCCGCCTCGGTCATCCCGCAGCAGGAGACGTGGACCGCATGCGGCACCCGCTTGGCCATGGCCTTGAGCGTCTCCGGAATGCCCAGCGCGAAGACCAGCCGGAGCGGGGAGAGGTCGCGCGAGTCGAAGTCGGGCCGGTTGAGCACGGCCAGCCAGATCGTCTCGAACGACGCCAGCGCCACCGTGCAGCGTTCCCGCTCCAGATGGTCGAGTGCGGCGTCCGGCTGGAAGAACCCGACGTGGCACAGCGACGACCCGCCGACCAGCGAAGCCAGGATGAACACGATCCCGCCGACGTGGAAGAACGGCAGCGTGGCCCACACCCGGTCGTCCGGGGTGAGCCGCAGCCGGGTGTGCGCCAGCGAGCCCGCCATCCGGGTCAGCGCTTCGTGGCTGACCATCACGCCCTTCGGGGTGGCGGTGGTCCCCGAGGAGTAGAGGATCAGCGCGGTGTCCCGCACGCACACCGCCGCCTGCTCGTGCTCCACCTCCGCTCCGGTCACGCCGGCGGCGGCCGCATCCAGGTCCGACCGGGTCAGGAAGTAGGGCGAGGTGTCGCCGTCGAGCACCAGGATCCGGCGCAACAGCGGGAACCCGTCCAGGGTGAGCTCCGGGCCGGTGTGCCCGGCCAGGTCGGGCAGCACCTCGCGCAGCAGATCCGGGTAGCCGGGCGAACCGTGCTCCTCGGCCGTGGTGACCAGGATCCGCAGGTCGCCGTGCGCCAGGATGTGCGACAGCTCGTGACCCTTGAGCCGGTTGTTCACCGGCACCGGGACCGCCCCGATCTTGGCCGCGCCGAACAACACGGCCAGGCAGTCCGGCGAGTTGCCCAGCAACACCCCGACGTGCTGACCCCGGGCCACCCCGAGCCCGCGCAGGCCCCGGGCCCACCGGTCGGCCAGCCCGGCCAGCTCGCGGTAGCTCACCCGCCGGTCCGGGAACGCCAAGGCCCCGGCCTCATCCCCCTCGGCGGCGCGCCGGTCGAGCAGATCGCCCAAGGTGGTCGCCTCGATCCAGCGACGCGGCGGGGAGTGTCCGGCCTGCACCGTCATCGACCACCCTTCGGATAGATACCGACTAGTCGGTCCTGACGTTATCCAGGCTGTCTTCGCTCGTCAACCGCCTCTCGGCGGTCGTGGCCGCGGCGCCACCCGACTCCTGATCCTGCCCGCGCACGGCGGCCAGCATCAGCCCGGACATCACCAGAACCCAGGCCGCGAACACGGTCAACACCACCCAGAACGCCATCAGGCCGTTCCACGCGAACGGGCCGGCGGTGAAGAACACGCACAGGCAGCCCGGCACGATCAACAGCAGCACCCAACCGGTCAGGTAGCCGCCCCACCGGGGAAAGATCGGGTCGGGGCGACGGTCGCGCAGGATGGCCAGCACGGTCGAGCCCAGCCACGGCGGGCCGCCGAACACCATGGCCACGAACATCAGCCAGCCGGCGTCGTTGAGCAGCCGCATCTCCTCCGGAGTGCGGTCGAACGGCCGGTAGGCGGCGATCAGCCAGCACATCATCGGCAGCCAGAACACCACCGGCACCAGCACCGACGACGCCAGCTCGGTGTAGGCCAGCGGCGAGTACCGGCCCTCGATCCGTTTCAGCTGCACGGCCAGGGCCGCGCCCCAGGGAACCATGAGGCCGATGGCGAACATGCCCATGAGCAGGCCGATCCGGATCCGGTCGGGGTGTGCGGTGTAGATCTGGGCGACCTCCCCCGCCGGCAGCCGAGGCGACGGCGGCGGCATGAAACCCGCCACCGGCCAGAACCCGACGAAGAACACCGCGATCACCACCGGCCCGCACCAGGCGCACATCCGCTGTGTCCGCACGCTCACCACGTCCTCCTCGACGTCGTCGAACCGATGATCAGGGCCAGCCGTCGACCAGGACGCGCTTGAGCAGCTTGCCCGCGTCGTTGTGCGGCAGCGCCTCGGTCCGGATCCACCACCGCGACGGCACCTCGAAGTACGCCAGCCGTTGTCGGGCGTGCTCGACCAGCTGCTCGGAGGTCAGCTCGACGCCCGGTCCGACGACGACCACCGCCGCCACCTCCTCGCCGAGGTCGGCGTGCGGCAGACCGACCACGGCCACCTCCCGCACGTCCGGGTGCACGCCGATCCACGCTTCCACGTGCGCCGCGGCGATGTTCTCGCCGCCGCGGATGATCAGGTCCTTGACCCGCCCGGTGACGTAGAGGAACCGGTCACCGTCCAACCGGCCGAGATCACCGGTGCGCACCCAGCCGTCGGCAGCGAGCATCGGGTCGTCCGGCCGGCCCCAGTAGCCGTCCATCGCGGCCGGGGTCCGCACCTGGATCTCCCCGACCCCGTCCGGCCCGGGCGAGTCGATGCGCGCCTCGGCGATCGGCATCAACCGCCCCGCCGATCCGGGGTGCGCCGCGAGATCGGCGCCGACCCCGGTGGCGACCACTCCGCCCAGCTCGGTCATCCCGTAGGACTGGCCTATCCGTCCCTGCGCGGTCGGGAAGGCGGCGTTGACCCGCCGCAGCAGGTCGGGGCCGACCGGCGCCCCACCCATGACCACGGTGCGCAGGGTCGACGTGTCGCGCACCGCGAGGTCGGGATGGCGCACCACGCGCTGGACCATGGTGGGCACCGCCGACAGCACGGTGGCCCGCTCGCGCTCGACGAGCCGGAGCACCTCCCCCGCGTCGAACCGGCCGCCGAGGAAGACGATGGTGTTCCCGCTGGTCAACGAGACCAGCAACAGTTGCAGGCCGCCGATGTGGAAGATCGGCAGGCCGACCACCCCGATGCTGCGTCGTGCCGGCGACCCCGTCCCGGGCAGCCGGCCGGACACGTGGAGCAGTCCCTGCAGGTTGGCGACCAGCGACCGGTGACTGAGCACCGCCCCCTTCGGGGCGCCGGTGGTCCCCGACGTGTAGAGGATCACCGCGGCGGCGTCCTCGGGACAGTCGAGCAGGACATCGTCCGCCGGGACGCCGGGTTCGTGCAGCAGCGGCCGGAGCTCCTCGAGACACACCACGGTCATCCCTGCCGGCACCCGCTCGGACCGCCGCCGATCGGCCAGCACGAGCACCGGCTCGGTCTCGTCGCACGCGTGCCGGACCTCCTCCGGCGACCACCACCCGTTGCACAGCACCACGACCGCTCCGGAACACACTGCCGCGAAGAACGTGGCCACCCACTCCGGCGAGTTGGCCCCGAACAGGGCCACCCGATCACCCGGCCGGACGCCGCGATCGCGCAGTTCGGCGGCGATGCGCCGGACCGCCCGGTCGTGCCGGGCGAAACAGATCCGCAGGTCGCCGTGGACCAGGAACTCCCGCTCCCCGTGATCACGCGCGGCCGCCAGCACCGCCGTGAGGTTGGCCGGCCGATCCCGGAACAGCAGGCAGGGGTGGCCGTTCACCGTGCCCTCGACCACATCCGGCCCCCAGCGGACCGCGCTCGACCCCGAGCCTGCTCGTGCCGACGACCTCATGTCCCTCCGCACATCTCGAAGCCCTAAAGACCGACCAGTTGGTATCTTAGCGGAAGAATGCTGAACCGCCGAGTGCGTCGCCGGCCGGCTCCGAGTTCAGGGCGCACCGCACTCCGTCCGGCATACTCGCCGGCTTCGCCGAGATCGGCGGCTACCTCGATGTATCCGGGCTACGGGCGCCGGACCGGGCCACCGGCGAGCTCGTCCACATCGCGGAGGAGAACATCATCCGGGACGGCAAGATCGTCGAGATGCGGGTGTTCGTGCCCGACGCCCGGTCACTGTTGCCGGCCCGGACCCCGACCTGACCTCAGCGCCGGCCGAGCCCGTCGGTGAAGTCGGCGTCCTTGGTCTCGGACAGCAGCGCCAGGCTCACCAGGCAGACCACCGACACGACTACGAGGTACGCCGCGACGGAGGCGGTCGAGCCGGTGCGGCCCAGCAGGCCGGTGGCGACCACCGGGCTGACCCCGCCACCGACGATGCCCGCCGCGCTGTAGGCGAAGGACGAACCGGAGTACCGGTACCGCACCCGGAACAGCTCCGGCAGGTAGGCGCCCATCGGCCCGTAGAGCAGCGCGAAGCACACGAGGGCGACCACCATGCCCACGCCGATCCACAGCGGCGAGCGGGTGTCCATCAGCCAGAACAGCGGGAACGCCCACACCGCCGACGCCACGGCCGCCGCCATGCACACCTTGCGCCGCCCCACCCGGTCGGACAGCACCGCGAACCACAGCGTCGCCACCCCCATCACGGTGGCGGCGATGATCGCCTCGATGAGCATCGTGGTGCGGGACAGCTTGAGCGTGGTGGTCCCGTAGTTCAGGCAGAACGTGGTCACCGTGTAGAAGAGGGTGAAGGCGAGCACGAACGAGAGCGTGGCGAGCACCAACTCCCTGGGCTGGCGACGGCACAGCTCCAGGAACGGCACCTTCGCCTGGGCCTGGGTCTCCAGCGCGGCCCGGAACACCGGCGTCTCGGCGATCCTCAACCGGATGTAGAGGCCCACCACCAGCAACACCGCCGAGGCCAGGAACGGGATCCGCCAGCCCCACGCCTCGAACGCCGCCGCGCTCATCGTCGCGTTCAGCACCAGGAACAGGGCGTTGCCCAGGACGAACCCGACGGCCGGCCCGAGCTGCGGGAACGCCGAGTAAAGCCCGCGCCTGCCGGGCGGCGCGTACTCGGTGGCCAGCAGCACCGCACCACCCCACTCGCCGCCCAGGCCGATGCCCTGCAGGAAGCGCAGCACGGTCAGCATGATCGGCGCCGCCACGCCGATCGTGGCGAACGTCGGCACCAGCCCGATCGCCACCGTGGACAGGCCCATCACCAGCAGCGAGATGACCAGCATCTGCTTGCGCCCGACCCGATCGCCGAAGTGGCCGAACAGGATCGCGCCCAGGGGCCGGGCCAGGAACCCGACCGCGAACGTGCCCAGCGACAACAACGTCCCGGCCAGCTCGGAGTAGCCCGGGAAGAACAGCTTGCCGAACACCAGAACGGCGGCGGTCCCGTAGATGTAGAAGTCGTAGAACTCGATCGCGGTACCGATGAAGCTGGCGACCGCGATGCGGTTGCGGGACGGATCTTCTGACACGTTGGTCATTTCTGGTAGAGCCCGCGCTTGGTGATGTACTGGACGACCCCGTCGGGCACCAGGTACCAGACCGGACGGCCGGCCGCGACCCGCCGGCGGCAGTCGGTGGACGAGATGGCCATCGCCGGCACCTCGACCAGGGTCACCGCGCCGTCCGGCAGGTGGTCGTCGTCCAGCTCGAACCCGGGCCGGGTGACCCCGACGAAGTGGGCCAGCGCGAAGGCCTCGTCGGCCTTGTGCCAGGACAGGATCTGCTGCAGGGCGTCCGCTCCGGTGATGAAGAACAGGTCGGTGTCCGGGTTCCGCTCCCGCAGCTCGCGCAGGGTGTCGACGGTGTAGGTGAGCCCGGGGCGGTCGATGTCGGCGCGGTCGACGGAGAACCTCGGGTTGGACGCGGTGGCCACCACGGTCATCAGGTAGCGGTCCTCGGCCGGGCTGACCTCCCGGTCGGTCTTCTGCCACGGCTGGCCGGTGGGCACGAAGACCACCTCGTCCAGGGTGAACAGGTCGGCCACCTCGCTGGCCGCGACCAGGTGCCCGTTGTGGATGGGGTCGAAGGTCCCACCCATCACCCCGAGTCGACGACGTCCCATCGGCGAATGCTAGATCAAGCCCTCCGGCCGGGAACCGGAGCCCGGCGACCGGGTGGGTAGGGTCGGGCCGCATGACGCGATTCGTGCTGGGCCTGACCGCGCTGGCGATGCTGGCGGTCGCCGGCTGCGGCTCCGCCGCCGCCGAGCCGTCCCGGGGCACCGGTTCGGACACCGCGGCCGGTTCGGACACCGCAGCCGGTCCGGACGCCGGTACCGACGCCGTGGCCGGGCGGCCGGCGGACCGCGCCGGGCTGATCCGCCGCTGGGAGCCGGACGCCCCGGCGAACCCCCGGCACACCCGTCCGCCGTTCGTCGAGCTGAAGGCGGACGGGACCTGGACCGGCTCGGACGGGTGCAACGGGCTGCAGGGCACCTGGTCGGCGGGTCGGAACGGCACCTGGCGGGCCGACCAGGGGATGAGCACCAAGATCTTCTGTGAGAACGTCGACCTGGGCTCGTGGCTGAGCCAGGCCACCCGGGCCACCCGCGAGGGTGAGCTCCTGGTGCTCCGGGACGGCTCCGGACAACCGACCGGCCGCCTGCGACCGGCGCGCTAGCTAGACGGGCAGTAGCGACTCGACGACCTCGGCCAGCTGGGCCACCGTGCGGCACTCGTGCATCGGCACCAGGTCGGCGTAGCGCAGCGCGGCCGAGTCACCGGTCCCCCACTGGGCGCGGGGCTCCGGGTTGAGGAAGTGGGTGTGCCGGGCCTGGCCGGCCAGCCGCTTGAGCACGGCCAGGTTGGGGTCGCGGTAGTTGGTGCGGCCGTCGCCGAGGATCAGCAGCGAGCTGCGCGGGCCGACCGCGTCCGGCCAGTGCTCCACCATCGAGGCCAGCGCGCCGCCGTAGTCGCTGTGCCCGTCGAAGGTGACCAGCTCGGCCTCCCGCAGCACCCGGCTCATCACGCTGGCCAGGTCGTTGCCCGGGGCGAACAGGTGGGTCACCTCATCGGCCCGCTCGACGAACGCGAACACCCGCACCTTGGAGAACTGCTCGCGCAGCGCCTGCACCAGCAGCAGGGTGAAGTGGCTGAACCCGGCCACCGAGCCGGACACGTCGCAGAACACCACCAGCTCCGGGCGGCCCGGGCGGCGGGTCTTGTACGCCGGGCGCATCGGCACCCCACCGGTGGACATCGACCGGCGCAGGGTGCGGCGCAGGTCCATCTGGCCGCGCTTGGCGTGCTTGCGTCGGACGGCCAGCCGGGACGCCAGGCGCCGGGCCAGCGGGTGCACGGTGCGGCGCAGCTGGGCCAGCTGGTCGGCGTAGGCGGAGAGGAACTCCACCTGCTCGGCCTGCTTGGGCACCGCGGTCTTCGCCACCGCGTCCTTGCCGCGCACCTCGGCGGTCCGCCGGCGCACCTCCTCGGTGACCATCCGGCGGAAGTCGGCGATCCGCTGGCGGATCTCCCGGCGGGCCACCTCCTCGGCGAAGCTGTCCTGGTCGGCGCCGCTCATCAGGTCGTTCAGGATCCGGGCCAGCAGCGTCTCCGGGCTGACCTGACGCAGCACCTGGTAGGCCGACCAGTTCGGCTGGGCGCCCTGCTTGCCGTTCGCTCCCCCACCCGCCGAGTGGGTGCCGGCCTGGCCGAGCGCGTCCACCACGGCCCGGGCCAGCTCGCGCAGCGCGTCGTCGTCGCCGTCCCGGAGCAGGTCGGCCAGCAGGTCGCGCAGGGCGTCGAGGTCGACCTTGCCGTCCTCGGTCCACGGCACCTCGACCTCGCCGCTGCCCTGCCCGATGGCGATCGGGAAGTACAGGTCGAAGAGGGTGTCGAAGGCGCCGCGCTGGCCCGAGCGGCGCAGCAGGGCGGCGGCCAGCCCCTCGCGCAGCTGGTCGCGGTGCAGCAGGTCGATCACGCCGAGCACCTGGGCGGCGTCGACGCTCTCCCCCGGGCCGACCGGCACCCGGTGCCGGCGCAGGGCGGCCACGAAGTCGATCAGGTGCCCCGGCAACCCGTGCTCCGGCGGTTTCATCCCCTCATCCTGCCTGGTGGGCCTGGCGAACCGCCACACCTGCGACGCCCCTCACGCCGGACATGTCACGCGTTCCGTCCGGGTCGTCGACGCCGAGATCCGCACCAGCGTGGTCCGACGATGGTCGAACAACGCTGACGTGGATTTCGGCGCGCGCAGCGGGTTGCGGCGACCGTGCCGAGGGCTCAGCACTCCACGATGTCGAGCCCGGGATCGATGCGCCTCAGGTCGCCGGGATCACTGGTGACCACCACCCCTCCGGTCCTACGCCCGACCAGGGCGACGGACGCATGGGCGACGTCGGCGGTGCCGGTTGCCGCGCAGAGCTGGCCCACCGCCCGTGCTTCGATGCCGTCCAGCGGCACGAGCGTCACCGGCTCGGCCGCCAGCAAGCGCACCAGGCGGACCTGACGGGCAGGATTCCGCCACACCTGCGCCACCACCGCGCCCGGCACGTGCACCTCTTCCGCCAACTCCAGGAGCCGGACGATTCGCCGGTCCAGACGCTCGAAGGCGATCAGCCCGCCGGCGTCGAGAACTACAGGCCGAGGACGCTTCGGGCCCACGCGGTCTCCTCGTCAGTGGCCGGCCCGAGCTCCGTCCTGATCTCCGCGAGTACATCGCTGAGCCGCTCCCGGCGAGCCCGTTCAGCCATCGCCTCGGCCACCCAGGCGCTGACCGAAGGCGCTCGACCGGCGGCCACCTCGGCCTCCGCGCGAGCGACCACCTCGGCATCGACCGTCACCGTCACTCGAGTACGCATACAAAAAGCGTACAAGTGCAGCAGAAAGTATGCAATCAGTTGAGCCGCAGCTCGGCGGCGGCGCGTTGGGCGTCGGAGTGGTGCTTGAGCACCACGCCCAGGGTGGCCCGGGCGGCGTCGTCGTCCAGGGTGTCCAGGCCCAGGGCCAGCAGGGTGCGGGCCCAGTCGATGGTCTCGGCCACCGACGGCGCCTTGCGCAGCTCCAGCCCGCGCAGCACCCGCACGGTGCGGACCAGCGAGTCGGCCAGCGACTCGGCCAGCTCGGGCACCCGGGACAGCACGATCCGCCGCTCCAGCTCCGGGTCCGGGAAGTCCAGGTGCAGGAACAGGCAGCGCCGCTTGAGCGCCTCGGAGAGCTCGCGGGTGGAGTTGGAGGTGAGCAGCACGAACGGCCGGCGGGTGGCGGTGATGGTGCCCATCTCCGGCACGGTGACCTGGAAGTCGGACAGCACCTCCAGCAGCAGCCCCTCGACCTCGACGTCGGCCTTGTCCATCTCGTCGACCAGCAGCACGGTGGGCTCGGCCCGGCGGATCGCGGTGAGCAGCGGCCGGGGCAGCAGGAACTCCTCGGAGAACACGTCGTCGCGGGTGTCGTCCCACGACTCACGCCCCTGACCGGCGGTGATCCGCAGCAGCTGCTTGGCGTGGTTCCACTCGTAGAGCGCGCGGGCCTCGTCGATGCCCTCGTAGCACTGCAGCCGCACCAGACCGGACCCGGTGGCGGCGGCCACCGCCTTGGCCAGCTCGGTCTTGCCGACCCCGGCCGGCCCCTCGACCAGCAGCGGCTTGCCCAGCCGGTCGGCCAGGTAGACGGTGGTGGCGGCGGCCGTGGAGGCCAGGTAGCCGACGGCGGCGAGGCGCTCGGTGACGTCCTCCACCGAGCCGAACTGCGGTGATTGCGGCAGACCGCCGGGCAGATCAGTACTCACCGGGCCCATCCTGCACTGTTCGCTCCGATGTCACTACTCAGTGAGGCGAACGAAACGCCTGTCGGACCCCGGGTCCATCATGGGCGGGTGACCCAGACGGCCGAACAGACCCGTGAACGCGCGCAGGAGGTGCTGGCCGCGCTGGCCGGGCCGGGCGCGGTGCTACGCGAGGACCAGTGGACGGCGATCGAGGCGCTGGTCGTGCACCGGCGGCGGGCGCTGGTGGTGCAGCGCACCGGGTGGGGCAAGTCGGCGGTGTACTTCGTGGCCACCGCGCTGCTGCGGGCGGCGGGCACCGGCCCGACGGTGATCGTGTCGCCGTTGCTGGCGCTGATGCGCAACCAGATCGACGCCGCCGGCCGGGCCGGGATCCGGGCGGTCACCGTCAACTCGGCGAACACGGCCGACTGGGAGCTCACCTACGCCCAGGTCGCCGCCGGGGAGGTGGACGTGCTGCTGATCAGCCCGGAGCGGCTGAACAACCCCGACTTCCGCGACCGGGTGCTCCCCGAGCTGGCCGCCACCGCCGGGCTGCTGGTGGTCGACGAGGCGCACTGCGTGTCCGACTGGGGCCACGACTTCCGGCCGGACTACCGCCGGCTGCGCACGCTGATCGCCGAGCTGCCGACCGGGATCCCGGTGCTGGCCACCACGGCCACCGCGAACGACCGGGTGGTGCACGACGTCACCGAGCAGCTGGGCCTGGACGGGGGTGAGCCGCTGGTCCTGCGGGGTTCGTTGGACCGCTCCAGCCTGCGGCTGTCGGTGGTGAAGCTGGCCACCCCGGCGCTGCGCCTGGGCTGGCTGGCCGACCGGCTCGACGAGCTGCCCGGGGCCGGCATCGTCTACACACTCACCGTGCAGGCCGCCGAGGAGGTGGCGGAGTTCCTGGCCGAGCGCGGCCACCGGGTCGCCTCCTACACCGGCAAGACCGATCCGGAGGCACGGCTGGCCGCCGAGTCCGACCTGCTGGCCAACCGGGTGAAGGCGCTGGTCGCGACCAGTGCCCTGGGCATGGGCTTCGACAAGCCCGACCTGGGGTTCGTGGTGCACCTGGGTGCCCCGGCCTCCCCGGTGGCCTACTACCAGCAGATCGGCCGGGCCGGGCGCGCGGTGGCCCGGGCCGAGGTGGTGCTGCTGCCCGGCCGGGAGGACCGGGACATCTGGGCCTACTTCGCCTCGCTGGCCTTCCCGCCGGAGCGGCTGGTCCGCCAGACGCTGGCCGAGCTCTCCGATCGGGTCCGCTCCACCGCCTCCCTGGAGACCGCCGTCGACCTGTCCCGCACCCGGCTGGAGATGCTGCTCAAGGTGCTGGACAGCGACGGGGCCGCGAAGCGGGTGAAGGGCGGCTGGGTGGGCACCGGTCAGGACTGGGTGTACGACGAGCAGCGGCACCGCCGGATCGCCGAGGCCCGGGCCGCCGAGCAGCAGGCGATGCTCGACTACCTGGACACCGACCGCTGCCGGCTGGTGTTCCTGCGCGCCCAGCTCGACGACCCCGACCCGACGCCGTGCGGCCGGTGCGACGTGTGCGCCGGCGAGGTCTGGTCGAACGCGGTCGACGGGACCGCCGCCGAGGCGGCCCGGGAGCGGATCGACCGCCCGGGGGTGCCGGTGCCGCCCCGCAAGCAGTGGCCCAGCGGCCTGCGCGAGCTGGGTGTGCCGGTGTCCGGGAAGATCGCGGCCGGGGAGTCGGCCGAGGAGGGGCGGGTGATCGGGCGGCTGTCCGACATCGGCTGGGGCACCCGGTTACGTGAGGTTCTGGAGGGTGAGCCCGAGGACACCGCCGTCCCGGCCGAGGTGCTGGACGCGTGCGTGCGGGTGCTGGCCGGCTGGGGCTGGGAGCGGCGGCCGGCCGGCGTGGTCGGCATCGGTTCGCGGTCGCACCCCGGGCGGCTGGAGCACCTGGCCCGGCGGATCGCCGAGATCGGCCGGTTGCCGCTGCTCGGGACGCTCCGGCCGGCCGGGGAACGGCCGGGGGCGGCGGCCAACTCGGCGCAGCGGCTGGCGGCGGTGTGGTCCGGGTTCGACGCCGGCGCGCTGCCCGACCTCGCCGCGCTGGAGGGGCCGGTGCTGCTGGTCGACGACGTGATCGACAGCGGCTGGACGATGACCGTGGCCGCGCGGGCGGTCCGGCTGGCCGGCGCCCCGGCCGTGCTCCCGTTCGCGCTCGCCCTGCGCGGGTAGCGCTCAGCCGGCGCGGACCTGGCCCTCGCCCCAGACGACCCACTTGGTGGCGGTGAGCTCGGTCAGCCCCATCGGGCCCCGGGCGTGCATCTTCTGCGTGGAGATGCCGATCTCCGCGCCCATGCCGAACTCCTCGCCGTCGGTGAACGCGGTCGAGGCGTTGACCATCACCGCGGCCGCGTCCACCCGGGCGGCGAAGGCCTCGGCGGTGCCGATGTCGGCGGTGACGATGGCCTCGGTGTGCCCGGACCCGTGCCGGGCGATGTGCGCCAGCGCGTCGTCCAGCGAGTCCACCACCGCGCAGGCCAGGTCCAGGGTCAGGTACTCGGTGTCCCAGTCCTCGGCGACGGCCGGCTCGGTGCCCGGGGCCAGGGAGACGAACCGGTCGTCGCCGTGCAGGGTGACCCCGGCCCGGCGCAGCGCCGAGGCCAGCGTGGGGACGAACTTCTCGGCGACGTCGGCGTGCACCAGCACGGTCTCGGCGGCGTTGCACACCGACGGCCGGCGGGCCTTGGAGTTGAGCACGATCAGCTCGGCCATCGCCAGGTCGGCGGCGGCGTCGACGTAGACGTGGCAGTTGCCGACGCCGGTCTCGATGGTCGGCACGGTGGCGTCCCGGACCACCGAGCTGATCAGCCCGGCCCCGCCCCGGGGGATGACCAGGTCGACCAGGCCGCGGGCGGTGATCAGGTGCCGCACGCTGGCCCGGTCCTCGCAGGGCAGCAGCTGGATGGCGTCCTCCGGCAGCCCGGCCGTGCCCAGCGCCTCCCGCATGATCGCCACCAGCGCGGTGTTGGAGTGAACGGCGCTGGCCGACCCGCGCAGCAGGGCCGCGTTGCCGGACTTCAGCGCCAGCCCGGCGGCGTCCACGGTGACGTTCGGCCGGGCCTCGTAGACCATGCCGACCACGCCCATCGGCACCCGCACCTGGCGGATCCGCAGGCCGTTGGCCAGGGTGGAGCCGCGGATCACCTCGCCCACCGGGTCGGGCAGCGCGGCGACCTTGGTCAACCCGCCCGCGATGCCGGCGATGCGTTCCTCGGTCAGCCGCAGCCGGTCGACCAGTGACGCCAGCATCCCCGACTCGGTGCCGGCCCGGACGTCCTCGGCGTTGGCGGCCAGGATCGTCTCGGTGTTCGCCCGCAGCGCCTCGGCCAGCGCGGCCAGGGCCGCGTCCTTCTCCGCCCGGCGCAGCTGGGCCAGCGCCCCGGCGGCAACCCGGGCCCGTCGCGCGGCGTCGTGCACCGCCTCCCGCAGCGCATCGTCCCCGTCCGGCCGCTCGGCCCCGTCCGGTCGTTCGTCCGGGGCGGCCCCGTTCTCGGGCGCGGCGGTGTCCGGGGCGACGGCGTCGGCGGTGGTGCTCATGTGGCCAGCCTAGAGGCCCGACCACCGGTGGTGCCGGGCATTTCACCTCCGGCCACGCCGGGTTCGCCCGGCCAGGTCAGCTCCAGCCAGCTGTGCTGCTTGACCAGGCGGGGCGCACCGAACGCCGGGTCACCGGGTGAGGTGCCGGGGTGCACCTCGATCCGCAGCTGGGCCGCGGTCGGCCGGCCGGCGGCCACCCAGCGGCGCAGGACCCCGGTCAGCCGGTCGGCGAGGTCGTCGCCGCCGGGCCCGTACGGCCGGATCGCCACCGGGTGGCGCGGACCGTCACGACCCCGGCCGGCACCGTCACCGGGCACCACCAGCACGGCCAGCCCGTCCGCTCCGACCAGGCCCACCGTCCCGCCGTCGGCCCCGGCCGGCAGCAGCCCCAGCGGGCGGTACCGCTCGCTGCCCGCCCCGACCAGGAAGCGGCAGGCGTCCGGCTCGTGCACGGTCAGCCACAGCCCCAGCCCGTCCCACAGGTCGATCGCCCGCAGCCGCAGCGGGACCGCACGGTCTGGCCCGGGCCGGTCGAACAGCCGGGGCAGCTCACCGCACCAGCCGTCCGCCACCTGCACGGCGAGGTCGTCGTCGACCAGCCGGCTGGGCTCGGGGCCGGCGCCGGCGCCGCGCAGCCGGACGAACGCGCAGCTACGCACGGACACGCTGCGCAGCCGGGGCTCGGGCCCGTCCACCAGGTCCAGGGCCACCGACAGCTGGCTGCCGTGCACCGACAGCGGCAGCAGCAGCCGCCCACCCGGCGCGAGCTGCCGCCACCAGGCCGGCTGCACGTCCCAGCTGCCCACGGTGAGCATGATCCGGTCGTAGGGGGCCAGCTCCGGGTAGCCGAGCGCGCCGTCCCGGGCGGCCAGGGTGACCGCCCCGGTACCGGCCGCGCGCAGGTGGTCCCGGGCGCTGCTCACCAGGTCGTCGTCGATGTCCACCGCGACCACCGCACCACCCGGATCGACCAGCTCGGCCAGCAGCGCCGCGTTGTAGCCGGTCCCGGCGCCGATCTCCAGCACCCGCTGCCCCGGCCGGGCCGCCAACTGCTCGAGCATGATCGCCATCATCGACGGCTGGGACGCCGAGCTTACCGCCACGCCGTCCAGCCACTTGGTGGCCACGGCGTCGTCCTGGTAGGCCTGCTCCGGCGGGAGGTCGGGGAGGAACGCGTGCCGGGGTACGACGCGGAACGCCCGCTCCACCGCCGCCGTGCGGATCCGGCCACCGGCCACCAGGCCGTCGACCATGCGCATGCGCAGCTCATCCGCCCCCACCGGCGCCAGTGTCGTCGCTCCCCGGGGTTCCGTCCACAGCTGCCCGGAAGGGCTTGAAGCTACTAAGCGAGCAACGCTTGCTCTCTGGCGAGTGACTCTCTACATTTCGACAGGTGACCGGCCCCACCCGCACGCGACGCAGCTCCGTGCAGGCCCGCGCGGACATCCTGGCGGCGGCGGAACGGGAGTTCGCCCGCCGCGGCTACGCCGGCGCCACCAGCCGCGACCTGGCCGGTGCGGCCGGGGTGAGCGAGTCGCTGATCTACCGGCACTTCGGGTCCAAGTCGGGTCTGTTCGCGGCGGCGGTGCTCGCCCCGTTCCAGGGTTTCCTGGAGACCTTCTCCGAGACCTCGGCCCGCTACCTGGCCCAGCCGCTGCCGGTGGAGGCGATGCTGCGGCTGTTCGTCTCCGAGCTGTTCGACCAGCTCACCGTGCACCGCGGCGCCCTGCGCTCCTTCCTGGCCGCCGTCGACGACCTGGACCCCGCCACCACCGGAGACTTCTACCGGGCGTTCGACGAGGTGATGGTCCGGATCAGCGAGGTGGCCGACACCGAGGCCCGGGTCCGGCAGCGGCGCTCGCGTGGCCTCGGTTCGGAGATCAACGCCCGGATGGTGGTCGGCCTGGTGCTCTCCCTGGTCGTGCTGGACGACCTGCTGCTGCCGGCCGACGACCGCCGGCCCGGCCGCGACCAGCTGATCGAACACATCTGCACGATCCTGCGGAACGGAATCTAGGAGGGACCGCACATGCCGATCGTCGACGGTGACGCCAGGCGCAAGCGATGGGTACCGCCGGCCCGGCCGGAGTGGGTGGAGAAGGTCAACGCCGAGGGCCGGCACCTCGACCTGGAGAGCGTCGTCCCCCTCGACGAGCGGAGCCTGCTGGAGACCGCGAAGCGGAACACCGGGCTGGACGACTTCGGCACCGGCGAGTGGGACAACTGGCACGAGCCGTTCACCGTGCTGCTGGAGTCGCTGCGCACCGAGTCCCGGCTGAACCTGATGGGCCGGCTGCTCACCCGGACCGACGTGCTGGCCGCGCTGGAGGCCCGGCTGCGCATCGAGGACACCTACAAGCGGCACCCGGAGATCGACGAGGAGCAGGTCACCGCCCCGCTGTTCATCGTCGGCCAGGGCCGCACCGGCACCAGCGTGCTGCAGCACCTGCTGGCCGAGGACCCGGACAGCGGCACCGTGCGTAACTGGGAGGCGTACTTCCCCTGCCCGCCGCCGGAGGCCGCGACCTACCGCACCGACCCTCGGATCGCCCGTACCGACGGCATCGTGACCATGTGGAACCGGATCACCCCGGAGATCGAGGCCATCCACGAGTTCACCGGCTGGGCGCCGACCGAGAGCATCCACCCGCAGACGATCAGCTTCCGCAGCCCGGCCTGGTCGGACTCGTTCTGGGGCCAGATGCCCAGCTTCGCCGGCTACATCGCCGGCCAGGACTACGCCGAGGCCTACCGGTACGAGAAGCGGGTGCTGAAGCTGCTGCAGTGGCGCAACCCGCGCAAGCGCTGGGTGCTGAAGTCGCCGTTCGCGCTGAGCCACCTGCCGAAGGTGCTCGAGGTGTTCCCGGACGCCGGGTTCATCTGGACCCACCGCGACCCGATCCGCGCGGTCGCCTCGGTGATCAGCCTGATCGGCACCCTGCACTGGATCCGCACCGACCACCCGCTGTCCGGCAACACCCTGGAGATCCTGACCAACTCCGAGCTGGCCGCCGGCCTGATGAGCCAGCCGATCGGCTGGCTGGAGGACGGCACGATCCCGAGGGCCAGCCTGTGCAACGTGCAGTACCGGGACTTCGTGCGCGACCCGATGGGCGTGGTCGGGCAGATCTACGACTGGTTCGGCCTCGAGCTCACCCCCGGCGCCGACGCCGCCATGCGCCGCTACATGGACGAGCACCCGCGCACCGGGCGCCCGTCGCACGACTACGACCTCGGATCGTCGGAGGAGATCGAGATGGAACGTGAGGCGTTCAAGACCTACCAGGAGTACTTCGACGTGCCGGACGAGATCCGATGAGCGAGCTCGTGAGCGAAAGATCAGCGGAGACCGGCGCGCTGCAGACCGCCGAGGCCGCACTGACCGAGGCGTTCGACGATCTGGACGCCGCCGGCCGGGAGACCCGTGAGCTGATCGAGGCCACGCCCCGGTTCGCCACCTACCCGGAGCACCGGACCCAGGCCTACGCCAGCCTGGCCGAGGCCCGGTCGATGGCCTACAGCTTCGCCATCGCGCCGCGCACCGAGCAGCCCCGGCTGCACGCGCAGACCAGCTGGCACGCCACCACCGTCTCGCTCGGCCAGAACTGCCCGGACATGCGGTACGCGATCGTGCTGCTGGACGGCTCCCGGACCTACCGGCTGCGCGGGCGGCTCGGGGAGCTGCGGCTGGCGCTGTGGCAGGTGCACAGCCACGTGATGGGCCACCCCGACTCGGCGGAGATCGGCAACTACGACCTCGCCGAGCTGGCCGGCCCGGACGGCGAGGTGGACCTGGTGATCAGCGGCTCCGAGGGGGCCGACATCCGGCTGGACCCGGACTCGCCGCTGAACTTCGTGCTGGTCCGCCGGATCCTCGGCCGGATCACCGACGACTACGGCGACCTGCACCTGGAACCGGCCGACCCTTCCGAGCTGGACACCCGGCCGCTGGAGATCGACCCGGCGCACATGGCGCTGCGCGTGCGCGGCGCGGCCGGGCTGCTGCGCTTCCTGGCCCGCAACTGGATGGTCGGGCTCTACGAGATGTACCTGCGCACGGCCGGCGGGAAGAACCGGTTCTCCTACGTCCCCGGCCAGCAGATCGCCACCGACCTGGCCGGCAGCGCGTCCACCACCTACGGGTTCTGCGTCTACGAGCTGGCGGCGGACGAGGCGCTGGTGGTCGAGTGGGACACCGTCGAGTCGGCGTACTGGTCCTGGCAGGTCGGCGACGTGTGGTCGAACGCCCTGGACTTCATCAACTACCAGACCGACCTGAACGCCGCCGACGCGGTGGTGGACACCGACGGCAAGGTCCGCGCGGTGCTCTGCGACAGCGACCCCGGGGTGCCGAACTGGCTGGACACCCGGGGCCGCCGCGAGGGGGTGGTGGTGCTGCGCAACTACAAGGAGCGGTCGCCGTCGGTCTCCCCCACCGCGCGGGTGGTGAAGCTGGCCGACCTGCGCGCGTCGTTGCCGCCCGGGACCCCGACCGTGACCCCGGAGCAGCGGGCGGAGCGGCTGCGCACGCGGCGGCGGGCCTACCACGACGCCTTCGGCGAGTAGTCAGCCCGCGGCGCCGGCCCGGCCGAGCGCGGCCGCGAGCTGGGATCCGTCGGCGTAGACGTCCTTGCGGGCGACCAGGCCGTCCGCATCGACGTCGACGACGTCCACCAGGTCGACCCGGGCGGTGCCGGGCCGCCCGTCGCCTCCGGGCAGGTCGAGGACCATCGTCCACTCGAGGACCCAGTGGCCGGCCCCGACGATGAGCCGGTGCACCTCGGCCCGGAAGCCCGGGTAGGTGTCGAAGATCGCCGCGAAGTGCGCGCGCAGGGCGGCGCGACCGCGGACCCGCTCCTCGCCGGTGCGCAGGACGAACGTGGAGTCCTCGCTGTGCAGGGCGGCGATCGCATCGGCGTCCTTGGCCTCCCAGGCCGCGTGGTAGCGGTTGAAGAGGCCCTCTACCTCGGCCCGGTCGTGGGGCACCTCGAGCTCGGCGGTGATCGTGGACACGGGCAGGCTCCGTTCGTCGGGGGCTTCGCGTCGGAATTTACCGACTCAGAGTCGGTTTGTGAAGCCGGTAGCCTCGCCCCCGCCGCGCGGCGCGGAGGCGGGGACGGCGGAGGCAATGACGAAGGAGCGGGGGCGGTGGCGACTCAGCGGGAGCGGCGGGAGCGGACCGTCGCCGCGATCGTGACCGCGGCCTACCCGCTGCTGGTGACCCACGGCTACGCAGCGGTGCGGGTGGACGACATCGTCGAGGCGGCCGGGGTGGCCAAGGGCGCCTTCTACCACCACTTCCCGTCCAAGCAGGCCCTGTTCGACCACCTCGTGGACCACGCGCAGGCGGAGATCGCCACCGCGATGGCCGCGCGCCCCCGCCCGGCTCCGCTGACCGCCGCCGACCTGGCCGAGGTGCTGCGGGACTACCTCCGCGCGGCGTCCCGGCCCGACCGGCGCCGGGTCCTGCTGGTCGACGGCCCGGAGGTGTTGGGCTGGGAGCGGTGGCGGGAGATCGACGACCGGCATTTCGCCGGGATGACCCGGGCCGCGATCGCGATGATCGTGCCGGACGGCACCCCGGACGACCGGATCGACGCCGCCACCCGGCTGGTCCTGGGCGCGGTCATGGAGGCGGCCCTGGCCACCGGACGCGCGGCCGACCCCGACGCCGCCGTCACCCTGCACGGACACGTGCTGCGGGTGCTCCTCGACGGCCTCGCCACCCTGTCCTGACCGGTCCCCCCGACTTTCGGCACGGTGGAATACCCAGCACGGTGCGCGTACAATATGTTGTACGTACACGAGGAAGGCCACCAGGATGCGCACCATGAGCTACAGCGAGTCCCGCGCCCGCTACGCCGAGGTGCTGGACGCCGTCGTCGACGACCGCGAGGAGATCGTGATCACCCGGGCCGGGCACGAGCCGGCCGTGATCGTGGCCCTGTCGGAGTACGAGTCGCTGCGCGAGACCGCCTACCTGCTCCGCAACCCGGCCAATGCCCGCCGACTGCTGGCCTCGATCGAGGAGCTGGAGAGCGGCGGCGGCAGCGTCCGTGAACTGAGCGACCCCGACGAATGAAGATCGTCTTCAGTTCGCGGGCCTGGGAGGACTATCTGTGGTGGCAGGCTCAGGACCGCAAGATCCTGAAACGGATCAACCAGCTGATCCGGGACGTCGAGCGCAACGGCAACGAGGGCATCGGCAAGCCGGAACCGCTGCGCTACGAGTACCGGGGCTACTGGTCGCGGCGGATCACCGACGAGCACCGGCTGGTGCATGCCCTCGCCGAGGGCGAGATCCGCATCGCAGCCTGCCGCTACCACTACGCCTGAGCGGGCCTCACTCGCTGGGGACGTTGAAGTAGTCCTGGTAGGGCTTGAGGGTGGCCCTCGTGCGGGCGATGAGGTCGTCGTCGCCGAGGGTGAACAGGTGCGGTGGCCGGTTGTCCCGGGGATTGTCGTCCATGTACCGCTGCATCGCTGCCCGGCCCTCGTCGGTCAGTTCGAGGCCGAAGGTGCGGTACATGTCCTCGACCGTGCCGACGACGTCCTTCACCAGGTCCTTGAACAGGCAGTTGTAGATCTGGTCGGCCGGGATGGCGCCGCTCTCGATCTGGTCGATCACCGCGCCGAACCGGTGGGCGGAGATGTTCGGGTCGGTCATGAAGTCCATCGCCACGTTGGCGAAGGGGTGGTCGCTGCGGCTCCACTGGATGGTGCCGATGATCGAGACCAGCGAGGCCAGGGCCCGGACGGGATCGCGGTGCGGCCAGACGAACCTGGCGTCCGGGTACTCGGTGAGCAGCGGCTGGATCCGGTCCAGGTGCATCGGGTCCTTCAGCACCCAGCGCTTGCGCGGGTTGCGCCACTGCAGCAGCTTGAGCACTCGTCTGTGCCAGGCGAAGGCCGGGGCGGTGTCCTGGGCGAAGATGTAGGCGGTGTAGCTGGGCACCTGGCCGAACATCTCCAGCCAGGTCGGCGCCATGAAGTTCATCGCCATCATCGCGCTGTCCTCGAACGGGATGTTCCCGCCGAGCTCGTGCATGCTGGGGAAGGTCGGGGTGACCCGGTTGAACTGGTCGACCAGGTGGTGCGCCTTGGCGATCCGGGGGTCGGTGTCGTAGGTCGCGGCCTCCGGCGGCGGGCAGGGGAACATCATCTCCCAGTGCCTGAGCGTGCCGTTCTCCGGATGCGCGGACAGCACGTTCTGCAGCAGCGAGGTGCCCGACCGGCCCTGGCCGACGATGATGATCGGCTCCCGGATCTCCTCCTCCTCGATCTCCGGGTGCCGCCGGTAGGTGTCGATCACCCGCAGCCGGCCCTCGAGCAGGATCAGCACGTCGGAGCGGGTGCGGATCCGGCCCAGCAGGTTCAGCCGCGACTCCTCCTCCAGCGCCTTGACGTAGATCTCGAAGGGTTCGCGCCAGTCGTCGGGCCCGAAGTCGTCGAGCCCGGTGTTCTTCGTGGCGGTCTCGAGCAGGGAGCGGGAGTCCAGCGGCACGATGCCGGCGATGTCCATCCCGGCGCCCTCGTCGTTGATCCGTTGCACCCATTCCGGGCGCTCGGGCGGGATCCACTGCCCCCGGTGGTCGGTGCCGGTCACTTCGGCGCTCACACCTTCGGCGCTCATTCCTGGTGCCGGCGCCGGAAGGCGGCGTGCCGATCCTCGAGCTGCCGCTTCCGCTCGTCCGGGCCGACCCACGTCGTCTCCGGCGGCAGCACGTCCTTGAGGTCGGCCAGCTTCACCAGCCGCCCGGTGGCGCCCGGCTCGCCGCCGGCCCACAGCCGGCCGTCCGCGCCGAGGCTGGTCGGCATCAGCTGCCAGCGCTGCAGGAACCGGGTGTGGTGCAGGTCCAGGGTGTCCACCCAGTTGTGCACACCCGGGTCGGAGATCGAGAACACCAGGGTGTGGCTGCCGTCGGCGTTCGGGACCACCTGGGTGTCGTTCAGGCTGCTGGTGCGACTCCAGAAGTTGCCGCTCATCGCCCACCAGTCGTACAGGGTGAGCACCCAGTAGTCGCTGCCGCCCGCGTCCAGGGTGAGCACGTACGCCTCGTCGTCGGCCAGGTCGAGCTTGCCGCGCAGCAGCTTCTGGGTCTGCATGCCGCCGTACTGCGAGCTGACGCTGACCTCGGACAGCGAGTTGTCCGGCAGGAACTCGATCATCTGTTTGAAGAAGAAGTTCATCGGCACGTCGTCGACCATGAAACGGGCGGCCATCGCCGTCGTCTCGGCCAGCGGGCGCGGCGGCGCAGCCGGCGGGTCCAGCCGTTCGATCCGGTAGGCGTGCGGCACCTGGTCCCAGTGCTGGCGACCGTCCCGGATGAACAGGTACTTCGTGTCCACGCTGCTCTGCAGGTGGTCGGGCCGCCCGTCCGCCGGCGTCGGATCGATGGTGACCCGGAAGGTCCCGTCCCCGGCGACCGGGATCTCCCGCCAGTCCACCCAGGACACGTTGATCGACTGGGACAGGTTCGAGGTCAGGAACATCGGGCAGTCGCCGACGCTGTTCCCGCTCCACACCTTGCCGTGCAGCACGAACCGGGAGTTACCGTCGATCGGGACGAAGCTGTAGTGGTTGTCCGGGTTCTCCGCCGTGCCCAGGCCCCGGCAGCCGGGTACCTCCATGTCCAGCCAGTCGTGCGGCGGCCCGTAGCCGTGGCCGAGGACCTTGGGGTGGTTCGGGTCGGAGTTCAGGGCGTTGATCGTGTAGTGGAACGCCCACTCGTCCAGCTTCGCGTCCAGATCGGCCAGCGCCTCGGCCGGAATGACGTCCGGCCCACCGCCCATGATCACGAACCGTTGCTTGGCGTGCTCCCGGGCCGCGACGATCACCGGGTCCTTCACCACCTCAAGGGCCAGCGCCTCCAGATCACGCTGGTCGGCGGTGGCGGTGGGGTTGGTCCTCGACAGGAAGAAATCGGCATCGTCGAACCAGTCCATCATGCTGAGCAACTTAGGCAGTCACTGCCACCTGGTCAATGACTGCTTCAGAGTCAACGGCTGCTTCCGGTAGCCTCGCGGCCGTGGAATCCGTCGCTCTGGACCCCCCGGCCGGGCCGCCCCGGCTGATGGAACGCCGCCGGCAGGGCGCGCTGGAGGAGATCGCCGACGTCGCGCTGGAGCTGTTCGCCCGCGACGGGTTCGAGGCCACCACGGTGGAGAGCATCGCGGCCACGGCCGGCTGCTCGCCCCGCACGTTCTACCGGTACTTCGGCTCCAAGGAGGACGTGATGTTCCACGACCTCCCGACCGAGATCGCCGCCATGGGCCGGGTGCTGGACGGACACCTGGCCGCGGGCATGTCCGAGTGGGCGGCGGTCTGCACGTCGCTGGTGTCGTTCATCGGCCGCTTCGACGCCGGCCACATCCGGACCGCCACCCGGCGGATGGAGCTGTGGTCGACCGAACCGGCGCTGCGGGCCCGCTACCAGCAGTACATCGCGCTGGCCGAGCAGACCGTGGTCACCGCGTTGTGCCGGCACCGGCGCACCCGAGTCGAGCACGACGACCTGGCCCAGCTGATCGCGGTGGCCACCGTCGGCGCGTACCGGGCCACGGTGGCCACCCACGACCGGGCCGATCGGCGGCTGGGGGATCACCTGCGGGCGTCCCTGGACCGGCTCGGCGCCGGCCTCGACCCGGCCGCGGCCGGCCGGTGAACGGGACGTCGTGGGGGCCGCCGCACCGGCCGGTGGTCGCGCCCGGGGAGCGGCGCCGGGCGGTGGTCAGCGCGGACGAGCCGTTGCCGCTCACCCCGCGCACCGACGAGCCGAGGCTGCGGGCGGTCAGCGACCTGCACATCACCCACCGGGGCAACCAGGCGGTCCTGGACCGGCTGCATCCCGGCCACCCCGGTGACTGGCTGATCGTCGCGGGGGACGTCGCGGAGGACGTCGAGGCGGTGATCGGGGCCCTGGCGCTGCTGCGTGAGCGGTTCGCCGAGGTGATCTGGGTGACCGGCAACCACGAGCTGTGGGCCCGGGGCAAGGACCCGGTGAAGCTGCGCGGGGTGGCCCGCTACGAGCACCTGGTGGCGCGCTGCCGGTCGATCGGCGTGCACACCCCGGAGGACCCGTGGCCGGTGTGGGCCGGGCTCGGCGGGCCGGTCCGGATCGCGCCGCTGTTCCTGCTCTACGACTACACCTTCACCGCGCCCGGCACCACGACCAAGGACGAGTCGCTGGAGTACGCGTACAACACCGGCGTGGTGTGCACCGACGAGTACCTGCTGCACCCCGACCCGTACGCCTCCCGGGAGGAGTGGTGCCGGGCCCGGGTGGCGTGGACCGCCGAACGGCTGGCCGCCGAGGCCGACCCCGACGTGCCGTACGTGCTGGTCAACCACTGGCCGCTGGTCCGCGAGCCGACCCGGGTACTGCGCTACCCGGAGTTCGCCCAGTGGTGCGGCACCGAGCTGACCGCCGACTGGCACCTCCGCTTCCCCACCGCCGCGATGATCTACGGGCACCTGCACATCCCCCGCTCGACGGTGTACGACGGGGTGCCGTTCGAGGAGGTGTCGCTCGGCTACCCCCGCGAGTGGGGCAAGCGCGGGCTGCCCGCCGAACTCGCCCGCCCGGTCCCGCTGCCCCGGCTGGTCAGCACGCGCTGAACGAGCCGGCTACCGGAGCGGCCGGCATTCGAGCAGCAGGAACAACGGTCGGACGAAGTTCTCCTCCCACCAGGGATTCTCCTGGCGCTGCCGGTCGGTGGGGTGCGGCTCGTACAGCTGGGTGATGGCGAAGCCGGCGCCGGTGAGCATGCCCACGTAGGCTTCGAGCGAGAAGAGCCGCTGCACCGACGCCCCCGGGGACACCCGGCCCGCCACCGAGAAACGCTGCTCCACGGTGCGCCCGTCGAGGTAGGCCGCCACGGGGACCTCGGTGCCCGCGGCCCGGTCGGCCCGGGGCACGTAGAAGCACGGGTGCATGCCGAGCAGGATCAGCCTTCCCGTCGGTTTGAGCACCCGGGCGAACTCCCGGAACCGTTCCTCGGGCCGGCGAAGGCCGTGGGGCAGCCGGTTGGCGACGACCAGATCGGCAGCGGCGGCGGGTAGGGGCAGCGCCGCCACGTCGGCGTGGTGGAAGGTGGCCGACTCGGGGCGGTGCCCGGGATGGGCGCGCGCCGATTCGATGAACTCCGGGCAGGTGTCCACGCCGTGCACGTACCGGGCGCCGTCCTCGGCCAGCCGGCGGACCAGGCTCCCTTCCCCGCACCCGGCGTCGACCACCACGAGGCCGGCACAGTCGCCGATCAGCCGCAGGAGAGCCGGGTCGGTCAGCTCCGTCTGGAACGGGTCGATCCCGTCGCGGACATCTGGCGTGCGGTAACCCCCTGAACCATGATCGTAGGCCGTTGCGCGCGGCCGACGCCCGACGTGGGCTCGCCGATCTGGGGGGTCGGCGAGACATCGTCCCCGTGAGTGGGAAGTAGTGCTATAGCACTACTTCCCACTCACGGGGACCAGGTCGTCGGCGTGGACCAGCTCGCGGCGGTACTCCGGGGGCAGGTCACGGGTGCGGCGGCCGATCAGCGCGGGCAGCTCGGCGGCGTCGAAGGCCACCACGCCCCGGGCCACCACGGTGCCACCGGGCCCGACCAGGTCGACGACGTCGCCGGCCACGAAGTCCCCCTCGACGCCGTGCACCCCGGCGGCCAGCAGCGACCGGCGGCGCTCGATCACCGCCGCCACCGCCCCGGCGTCCAGGTCCAGCCGGCCGGCGCTGTCGGCGGCGTGCCGCAGCCAGAACCGCCGGGCGGACAGCCGCTGGCCCACCGCCCGGAACGCGGTGCCCACCTTGGGGCCGTCGACCGCGGCGTCCAGCGCGGCGGCGGCGTCGGCGGCGGCGGCCAGCAGCACCGGGATGCCCGCCCCGGCGGCCAGCGCGGCGGCGTCCAGCTTGCTGGCCATCCCACCCCGGCCGAGCCCGGACAGGCCCGGTTTGGTCACGTCCACGCCGTCCAGCACCCCGGGGTCGTCGACCTCGCCGACCAGCGACGACGACGGGTCGCGGGGGTCGCCGTCGTAGAGCCCGTCCACGTCCGACAGCAGCACCAGCGCGTCCGCCCCGACCAGGTGCGCGACCAGCGCGGCCAGCCGGTCGTTGTCGCCGACCCGGATCTCCTCGGTGGCCACCGTGTCGTTCTCGTTGACCACCGGCAGCGCGCCCAGGCTCAGCAACCGGGTGAAGGTGCGCTGGGCGTTGCGGTAGTGCGCGCGGCGGATCACGTCGTCCTGGGTGAGCAGCACCTGGCCGACGATCACCCCGTGCCGGGCGAACGACGCGGAGTAGGCGTGCGCGAGCTGCAGCTGGCCCACGCTGGCCGCCGCCTGCTGGGTGGCCAGGTCCGCCGGTCGCTTCGCCAGCCGGAGCGGCGCCAGCCCGGCGGCGATCGCCCCGGACGACACCAGCACCACCTGGCTGCCGGCGGCCCGGCGGGCGGCCACGGCGTCGACCAGGGCGTCCAGTCGGGCGGCGTCCAGCCCACCGTCCAGGCTGGTCAGCGAGGACGACCCCACCTTCACCACGATCGTGGACGCGGCCGCCACCAGCCGCCTCGTGCTCATCGTGCGCCCCCGCGCGACATCGTCACCGTGCGGCCCCGGCACGAAATCGTCACCGTGCGGCCCCGGTACGAAATCGTCACCGCGGGTCCTCGTCCGGCGCGTCCTCCGCATCCCAGACGCTGTCGTCGAAGGTGTAGACCTCGGTCTCACCCTCTTCTTCCGCGGCCCTGGAGTCGTCGGGGAAGGCCGCGAACTCGCCGGTGCCCTCCCGGCGGGCGATCTTCGTGGCCTTCCGCTCGGCGGCCCCGACCCTCGTCGGCTGGGACAGTCGGGGGTCGCTGCCCCGGCCGTGCATCGTCAGCGCCACCCCGGACGGCGTGGTGGGCTCCCAGTCGAAGGTCATGTCCCCGATGGTCACCGGGGCGCCGGGCACCGCCCCGGCCCGGGCCAGCGCATCCTCCACGCCGAGCCGGGCCAGCCGGTCGGCCAGGTAACCGACGGCCTCGTCGTTGTCGAACTGGGTCTGCCGGACCCACCGCTCGGGGCGCTCGCCGCGCACCACGAACCCGCCGCCGACCTCCGGGTCGGGGGCCACGGTGAAGCCGGCCTCGCCGGTGGCGTGCGGGCGCAGCACCACCCGGGTCGGCTCGGCCGGCGGCAGCGACGCCCGGTAGCGGGCCACCTCGTCGGCCATCAGGAAGCTCAGCTCGCGCAGCCCGGACCGGCTGGCCGTGGAGATGGCCAGCACCGGCCAGCCCTTCGCCTCCAGCTCCTCGGTCACGAACGAGGCCAGCTCGGCCGCCTCCGGAACGTCGATCTTGTTGAGCGCGACGATCCGCGGCCGGCCGGCCAGGTCACCACCCAGACCCGGGATGTAGCGGGCCAGCTCGGCCTCGAGGGCGTCGATGTCGGAGATCGGGTCACGGCCCGGTTCCAGGGTGGCGCAGTCGACCACGTGCACCAGCACCGCACAGCGTTCGATGTGCCGCAGGAAGTCCAGCCCGAGGCCACGGCCCTCGGCGGCGCCGGGGATGAGCCCGGGCACGTCGGCCACGGTGAACGTCTGCTCCCCGGCACTGACCACGCCGAGCTGCGGCACCAGCGTGGTGAACGGGTAGTCGGCGATCTTCGGGCGGGCCTCGGAGAGCGCCGCGACCAGGGACGACTTGCCGGCCGACGGGAAGCCGACCAGGCCGACGTCGGCCAGCGAGCGCAGCTCCAGGGTCAGCTCGCGCTCATCGCCGGGCTCGCCGAGCAGGGCGAACCCGGGGGCCTTGCGGGCGGCGTTGGCCAGCGCGGCGTTGCCCAGCCCACCCCGGCCACCGGCCGCCGCGACCCAACGGGTGCCCGCGCCGATCAGGTCGACCAGTTGCTCACCGCGCTCGTCGAGCACCACCGTGCCGTCCGGGACCGGGAGCACCACGTCGGCCCCGTTGGCGCCGTTGCGGTGGTCGCCCATGCCCTGCTTGCCGTTGTCGGCCTTGGCCTGGCGGCGGTGGTGGAAGTCGAGCAGGGTGTGCACCCCGCGGTCGACCTCGAAGATCACGTCACCGCCGCGGCCGCCGTTGCCCCCGTCCGGGCCACCCAGCGGCTTGAACTTCTCCCGGTGCACCGACGCGCAGCCGTTGCCGCCGTTGCCGGCGAGCACCCGCAACGTGGTGCGGTCGACGAACCGGGCCATGGGTGCTCACCTCCTGTGCGGACTCGAACATGCGGAAGGGCGGGCCGGCGATACCGGACCCGCCCCTCGCGCGGAAACTTCGGCGGCCGGCTGAGCCGGCCGGGAACGACTGTGCCGACCCGGGCCTCAGGCCGAGGTCAGCTCGTCCCTCGGCACCACGTTGACCAGCTTGCGGCCCCGCCGGGAGCCGAACTGGACGGCGCCCGCGACCAGCGCGAACAGGGTGTCGTCGCGGCCGCGGCCGACCCCGACGCCGGGGTGGAACTTGGTGCCGCGCTGGCGGATCAGGATCTCGCCGGCGTTGACGTTCTCGCCCCCGAAGCGCTTCACGCCGAGGCGCTGCGCGTTGGAGTCGCGGCCGTTGCGGGAGCTGGATGCGCCCTTCTTGTGTGCCATGTCTAACCGCCTACTTCGAGATTCCGGTGACCTCGACACGGGTCAGCGGCTGACGGTGACCCTGCCGCTTGTGGTACCCGGTCTTGTTCTTGAACTTGTGGATCTTGATCTTGGGACCCTTGGTGTGCTCCACCACGGTGCCGGTGACCGAGAAGCCGGCCAGCGCGGCGGCATCGGTGGTCAGGTCGTCCCCGTCCACCACCAGCACCGCCGGCAGGCTCACCGTGGCGCCGGGCTCGCCGACGATCTTCTCGACGGTGAGCACGTCACCGACCGCGACCTTGTACTGCTTCCCGCCGGTTTTGACGATCGCGTACATCGTTGACGCACTACTCCTAGGCATTCGTGGGACTCGCCGTGACGTTCCCCCGGGGATGATCGGGGGGCTCGGGCGCGAGCATTACCTGGCCGCTGACGCGGCCACCGGTCCTCCAGGGTACGGGCCGGTGGTTCGGAGGGTCAAACCGGGTCCTCCCCCGCCGGCGGTCCCGCCGGGCGGGACGCCGAACGGCGCCGACGGCGGGCGGGACGGGCCCCGCCCGACCCGGAGCCGACACCGGCACCCACCGGATCCTGGGTCGGGTCCTCGGCGTCCCGGTCGGGCTCGCCGCGCTCCGCCGCAGTGGGCTCCACCTGCGTGTCCGTCGCCTCGGTGACCGTCGGCTCGGTCGCCGTCGCCTCGGTGACCGTCGCCTCCGCCGCCGGAGCCTCGGTGGCCGGGGCCGGTGTCCGAACCCGACCGGTGACCAGAGGTGCGTCCGCCGTCTCAACCGCCGGAGTCACCGGACCGGGAGTCACCTCAGTGGGCGCATCCGACGTCGTCGAGGACTGGGAGCTCAGCTCGGCCAGGCTGCGCATCGCACTGGCCGCCGCCCCGGTGTCGCCGCCACCGGCGGCCGGCTCGCCGACCGCGCGACCGTTCGACCCGGGCGCGTGGTCACGGCCGTTCCCCGACTCGGACTGGTCGCCGCCGCGGCCTCCGTTGCCGTTGCCGCCGCGTCGCCGGCCACCGCCGTCGTCACCGCCCCGACCCTCGCCGCCGCGCCCCTCACCGCTGCGGCCCCGGCGCCGGCCTCCGCCGCCACCACCGCCGCCCGAGCCGAAGTCCTGCTTCTGCTCGACCGGGTCGCTGGAGACGACCACGCCCCGGCCCCGGCAGTGCTCGCACGGGGTGGAGAAGGCCTCGAGCAGGCCCACGCCGACCCGCTTGCGGGTCATCTGGACCAGGCCCAGCGAGGTGACCTCGGCGACCTGGTGGCGGGTGCGGTCGCGGCCCAGGCACTCGGTGAGCCGGCGCAGCACCAGGTCGCGGTTGGACTCCAGCACCATGTCGATGAAGTCGATCACGATGATGCCGCCGATGTCGCGCAGCCGGAGCTGACGGACGATCTCCTCGGCGGCCTCCAGGTTGTTCCGGGTGACCGTCTCCTCGAGGTTGCCCCCGGAGCCGGTGAACTTGCCGGTGTTCACGTCGACCACGGTCATCGCCTCGGTGCGGTCGATGACCAGGGTGCCGCCGGAGGGCAGCCACACCTTGCGGTCCAGCGCCTTGGCCAGCTGCTCGTCGATCCGGTGGTCGGCGAACACGTCGGCGGTCCCGACGTGCCGGTGCAGGCGTTCGGCCAGCTCCGGGGCCACGTGCCCGACGTAGGCCGACAGGGTGTCCCAGGCGTCGGCGCCGGAGACCACCAGCTTGCTGAAGTCCTCGTTGAACTGGTCCCGGACCACCTTGATCATGAGGTCCGGCTCCTCGTAGAGCAGCTCGGGAGCCTTGCCCTTACCCTTCTTGGCCGACTCGGCCTTGGCGTGCACGATCTCCCACTGCGCCTGCAGCCGGCGGACGTCACGCTCCAGCGCCTCCTGGCTGACCCCCTCGGACGCGGTCCGGATGATCACTCCGGCGTCGTCCGGGACGATCTCCTTGAGCAGGTCCTTGAGCCGCTTGCGCTCGGTGTCGGCCAGCTTGCGGCTGATCCCGTGGGTGCCGCCGGAGGGCACGTAGACCAGGAAGCGGCCGGGCAGGCTGATCTGCGTGGTCAGCCGGGCGCCCTTGTGCCCGACCGGGTCCTTGGTGACCTGGACGAGGATCGAGTCGCCGCTGGACAGGGCCTGCTCGATCCGCCGGGCCTTGCCGGCCAGCCCGGCCAGGTCCCAGTCGACCTCGCCGGCGTAGAGCACCGCGTTGCGGCCCCGGCCGATGTCGATGAACGCCGCCTCCATGCTGGGCAGCACGTTCTGCACCCGGCCCAGGTAGACGTTGCCGACCAGCGACGAGCCGCCGGAGCTGGTGACGAAGTGCTCGACCAGCACGCCGTCCTCCAGCACACCGATCTCGGAGCGCTCGCCGTGCTGGCGGACCACCATGGTGCGCTCGACCGCTTCGCGGCGGGCCAGGAACTCGGCCTCGGAGAGCACCGGCGTGCGGCGGCGACCGGCGTCGCGGCCGTCCCGGCGGCGCTGGCGCTTGGCCTCCAACCGGGTGGAGCCGCGCACGCCCTGGATGCCGTCGCCGTCCCCGCCACTGTCCCGGGAGCGGGGCTCGCGGACCCGGGTGACGGTGTTCGGCGGGTCGTTGTCGTCGGCGTCGGCGGCGTCGTCGCCGCCCGATCCCCGACGGCGGCGACGACGGCGGCGACGACGCGAGCCGGCGCCGCCGTCCGCCTCGGCGCTCTCGTCGTCGGCGTCGTCCTGGTCCTCGCCGTCCTCGGCGTCGTCGGCGTCCTCCGCGTCGGCGGAACGGTCGGCGGGCCGGTCGTCCTGGTCGTCGAGGGCCGCGCCCTGGTCGTCCTGGTCGTCGGAGCCCCGCCCGCGACCGCGACCACGCCGGCCCCGGCGCCGCCGGCGACGACCCTCGGTGCCGTCGTCGCCGTCGTCCTCGGCATCGAGCCGGGAGCCGTTCTGGCCGTCGGCCCCGTCGTCGGAGTCCTCGGGCTCGGTGTCCACCAGGTCCGGCTCGGTCCGCGCGGCCTTGGCCCGGGACGGGCGGGCCTTCGGCTCGGGCGGCAGGAACATCGGGCGGGGGGCGGCGAACAGCGGCATCGGCGACCCGGGCGGCAGCTGCTCCGCCTCGTCGTCGTCCTCGCCCTCGTCCCGCAGGTCCTCGTCGCGCAGGCCCTCGAAGTCGTCCCGCTCCGCGACCTCGGGCTCGACGGCGGGCGCCGCCGCGAGATCGGTCGGCTGGTCGGCCTCGGCCGGTCCGCCGGACTCCAGCTGGACGCCCAGCGAGTCGGCGACCCGGGCGGCCGCGTCCCGGTCGACGCTGGACTGCGGGCCCCGCGCCGGGGACCCGAGCTCGATCAGGGTGTCCAGCACCCGACGGCTGGTCACGGACAGTCGCTTGGCCAGCGCGTGCACCCGAAGCTTCTCCGGCAGCTCGGCGGAAGCGGATACGGTGCTGGGCCCGCCGGTCTGACCGGCGGGCACGTCGATATCGGACATGCAGCTCCTTCGCCCCCGGGCGCCCTTCCGGGGGAAAGGCGGCCGCTCAGGGACCTAGCTTCGTCTGCCTCCCCCGATGTCCGGAGGGACAGCAATCCTGTGTTCACTGGCGCCGAACGGATCAGCCAGGCGACCCCGGTCGTCGAGCAGGCCCTGGGCCAGCCGGGTTGCCATCGGGGGCACCGGCGGGCACAGATCCGCGACGGCCTGGAGAGCGGCCAACACGTCGTCGGGTCGAACGGCAGGTGTGGTCTGCCGCACGACCGCGGTCAGTATCGCACAGTGCGGGCCGGCTGGGTGCCCATCGGCACCGTCAACGCCCGGTTGAAGGTCCGTTGATCTTTCCGTGACCTCTGCGTGAACGACGGCCCCGCGCACGTCAACCGGTTTACGGCCGTTCTTGGTGACCCGCTGCACGATGACCGAATCCTCAGCCAGGAAAGTCCGCACGGCCGCGTCGAGGTCGGCCCCGGACACCCCGGGCAGCTCGATGCGCCAGCGGGTGCCGTCGATCAGCTCGGCCAGCGCGGTCGCCCCGAGCGGGCTGGGCACCGCCTCCAGCACGTCGATCCCGTCCGGCAGGGCCGCGTTCAACGCGGTGACCAGCTCTTCCGTCGTCACCTCGCGGGTCAGCCCGATCTCCAGGAACTCCGACTCGCTGGCCGCACCGGTCGGGGCGGCGCCGACCCAGGACAGCCGGGGATGCGGGCTGAAGCCGTGACTGTGCGCAACCGGCACGCCGGCCCGGCGCACCGCCCGTTCGAACGCCCGGGCCACGTCCCGGTGCGAGGCGAAGCGCAGCCGGCCGCGCTTGGCGAACCGCAGCCGGACCTTGGCCACGGTCGGCGGCGCGGGGTTCGGCGCGACCCCCCGCTCGGGTACGCCTGCCATCAACTCTCACTCCTCGTAGTGTGCGGCGGGGTGTCGGACGGGCCCGGGGCCGCCGGCTCGGGCCGCAGCATCAGCATTCCGTCGCCCGCCGGCTGGAACCCGTAGCGCAGGTAGAAGGGCGCGCTGCTGGCCGTGGGCCGCAGCACCAACCGCTGGTAGCGCCGCTCGCGGGACAGCTCCACGGCCGCCTTGAGCAGGGCGGCGGCCACGCCCCGGTCGGCGTAGGCGTTCACCACGAAGGCGTTCGCCACGTAACCCCAGCGACCGGTGCTCCGGCTGCCCGGGCGCGGCATGTTGCCGATCTCCACCACGTTCAGCGAGCCGACCGCGGTGTAGCCG
>JAESFN010000338.1_pt1 | contig 51782 bp, 47 predicted proteins | sample 9269411 | NCBI WGS metagenome assembly JAESFN01 (sample SAMN14505399, study PRJNA617100) | algae metagenome | isolation source: Iphinoe sp. HA4291-MV1 and co-occurring heterotrophs from trail next to... | place: USA: Maunawili Falls, Hawaii | collected 2009-07-25
CGGCGTCGTAGGCCTCCTTGTGCTGGCCCTGCTGCAGGAACACCGGCAGCAGGAAGGACAGGCCGAGCAGGTTGATGGTCAGGATGGCCAGCAGGATCAGCGACAGGGTGAACGGCCACACCTGGAACACCCGCAGGTTCAGCAGCGGCTGCTTCACCTCCAGCTCGATCACCACGAACGTGGCCAGCAGCAGCACCCCGGCCACGAACAGCATCCGCACCCGGTAGCCGTCCCAGCCCCAGTCCTCGCCCTCGGAGGCGGCCAGCAGGATGGCGAACAGGCCGAGCCCGATGGTCAGGAACCCGGGCAGGTCGAACCGCCGCCCGCGCCGGCCGGGGACGTTGGGCAGCAGCAGGTAGGCGGCCGCCGCGCCGGCCAGGCCGATCGGGATGTTGATGTAGAAGACCAGCCGCCAGTCGACGTACTGCACGAAGTAGCCGCCGAGCACCGGCCCGATCGCCGGGCCGCACACCGTGCCCAGCCCGAACACGCCCATCGCCGCGCCGAGCTTGTCGTGCGGCACCACGCGGTAGAGCAGGGTCATCCCGACCACCGGCATGATCCCGCCCGGGACCGCCTGGAACACCCGGGAACCGATCAGCGCGCCGAGGCTCCCGGCGACCCCGCAGGCCAGTGACCCGACCGCGAAGGTGGCCAGCGAGGTGATGTACACCCGGGTCAGGCCGAACCGCTCGCCCAGCCAGCTGCTCAGCGGCACCACCACGCCGAGCATCAGCGTGTAGGCGGTGGCGATCCACAGGGTGTCGTCCAGCGAGCCGCCGAAGTCCTTCTGGATCGCCGGGATGGCCACGTTCACGATGGTGATGTCCAGGACGGCCATGAAGTTGCCGACGGTCAGCACGATCACCGCCACCAGCCAGCCGTTGGTGGCGATCAGCGGCGGACGCACCACCGGAGCGGCCGGTTGCACAGCCGCCGGGGGCGCCGCGACCGGGGGAGTCGTGATCTCCGGCCGGTCGACAACGGGGGCGTCGTCCCGGTGTCTCTGCGCGGCGCGGGTCATTGCGTCCTCCGGCGGCTGGGGGTCGATGCGGCTGGGGTCAGGCGAGCCTTATCATCAACTCTCAAGTCGACTTGAGGGCAAGGTGTTTCGAGGGGAGCGGAAGTGTGACCTACGAGACCATGTACTCGATCACCGAGGTGGCGGCGGCGTTCGACGTCCCGGTGTCGACGCTGCGCTACTACGACGAGATCGGGCTGGTGCCGGCCACCGAACGCCGGTCCCGGGTCCGCTTCTACGACCGGCGGGCGCTGCACCGGCTGGCGTACGTGCAGCTGTGGCGGCTGGACGGGATGCTCAGCATCGAGCAGACCGCCGGCATCCTGGCCAGCACCGACCGCGAGCAGCGCAACGAGCGGCTGCGCCGGGACCAGCTGGTGCTGGCCGACCGCATCCAGCGGATGCAGGACGCCCACGAGGTGCTGACCCACCTGATGAAGTGCCCGCGTGACGACCCGTTGACCTGCCCGGTGAACGTGACCCTGCTGTCCGAACGGATCGACGCGGCCCTGGACGGCCGGGCCAGCCAGACCGCGCCGCCGCTCGACTGGGAGGGCACCGAGCGCGGGCCGACCGCGCCGGCCATCGCCCGGATGGCGGAGAGCGTCATCGCCGAGCTGGCCGCCAAGGGCGAACCGCACCCGACGGCGGACGCCGACCAGGTCCGGAGCTGAGTCGGGTCAGCCCCAGAGCGTGCGGGTGGCCAGCTCGGCGCCCTCGGCGAGCACGGCCAGCTTCGCCCAGACGATCTCCGGGTGCACGGTGACCAGCTGGGCGGCGGTGCCGAACCCGCAGTCCGAGGACGCGATGACGTTCTCCCGCCCGACGATCTTCGCCAGCCGGACGATCCGGTCGGCCACCAGCCGCGGGTGCTCGACGTAGTTGTTCGTCGAGTCGATCACGCCCGGGATGAGCACCTTGCCGTCCGGCAGCGACACGTCCTCCCAGACCCGCCACTCGTGGTCGTGCCGGGGGTTGGAGGCCTCGAACGACAGCCCGGCCGGGCGGGCCGCCAGCACGATGTCGACTATGTCGGCCAGGTCCACGTCGCGGGTGTGCGGGCCCTCGTAGTTGCCCCAGCACAGGTGCATGCGCAGCCGGTCGGCCGGGATGTCCCGGGTGGCGGTGTCGATCGCCTGGACGTGCAGCCGGATGGTGTCCAGCCACTCGTCCAGCGACAGGTCGGGGAACTGCAGGTGCCGGCCCATGGCCAGGTCCGGGCAGTCCAGCTGCACCAGGTGCCCGGCGGCGTGGATGGCGTCGTACTCGACCTTCATGGTCTCGGCGATGGCCGACAGGTACGTGGCGTGGTCGGGGTAGTGCTGGTTCTGCAGGAACAGCGACACCACCCCGGGGGAGGCGCAGGACACGAACGCCTCGGCCGCTCCCGGGCTCGCCTCCAGCGCGACGCCGAGGTTCGCCAGGTCGGTGCCGACCAGCTCCGGGCGGTCGTAGCTCAGCTCCCCGACGCACGCCGGGTAGGCCATGATGTCCGCCGGGTCGATGCCCAGGCTGGCCGCGTACCCGGGGTAGTCCAGGTAGTCGGAGAGGACCAGCGCGCGGCCGGTGCCGCCGAAGCCGCCGACCCGCTCGGTGACGTAGGTGGAGTAGCTGACCTTGGACTGCTCGCCGTCGTTGACCACGTCGACCCCGGCGGCCCGCTGCCGGGCCACCACGTCGAGCACCGCCGCCCGCACGGCGTCGTCGAAGGAGTCCCGCTCGGCCTCGCCGAGCTGCCCCTGGTCGAGCCGGACCAGCAGCCCGGTGAGGCCGTCCGGCCGGGGCAGGCTCCCGGTGTGGGTGGTCAGGATCCGGTCGGTCGAACGCTGCATTGATCGACGCTACCGCAGCGAAACGTCCGGCCGGATTTGGGCATTCCGCCCCACGGATCGCGCCGCCCGGCCTATCGTCGTCGATCATGAGCGTCGTCGCGACCCGGGTCGGACCGTGACCAGCGCGGTCGTCGGCGCGCTCGCGGCCCTGGTCGTCGCGCTACCGGGTATGGGCCCGTTGGACGTCCCGGAGCCCGTCCCGCCGCCGGCCCTCCCCGGGCAGCTGCGCGGGTTCCTGCCGACCGAGGCCGACGGCGAGGTCGACGGCGGGGCCACCGACGACCCGGGCCCGACGGCCGATCTCTCCCGGTGGCGGCTGACCCTTCCGGTGGCCGGGGACTCCGGGAAAGCCGCTCTCGTCGAACCAGGCAGCGCCCTCGACGGCCCCTGGCTGACCACCCAGCCCGACATCGGACTCACGTTCTGGGCCCCGGTCAACGGCGCGACCACCAAGAACTCGACCCACCCGCGTACCGAACTGATCAGCCAGACCACCTGGGCGGCCGGCTCCAGCCGACACACCCTGACCGGGGACCTGGCGGTCTGGCGGGTCCCGTCCAGGTCGAAGGACGTGATCATCGGTCAGATTCACGGCGCGGGAGAGCTCAAGTCGGCGGCCTTCGTGATGCTGCACTACACCGACGGAACCATCCGGGTGGTGGTCAAGAAGAGCCGCGGTAAGGGCGGCGCCGAGTACGACAAGCAGACGCTGATCTCCGGTGTGCCGCTGGGCGCCTGGTTCACCTACACGCTCAGCGACACCGCGGACGGCCGCCTGCGCGCCACCGCCACCTACGGGTCGAACACCCGGACCGTCGACATCCCGGTGCCGGACGCGTTCACCGGGGCCACGGTGCGATTCCAGGCCGGTGCCTACCAGTTGGACGACGCCGGCAGCGGGGGTGGCGGCGCCGACGGTGGCGGGGTCACCTACTACCAGCTGGTGGAGCGCCCCTGAGCCTCCGGTGCGGTCAGCCCGGCAGCATGTAGGAGGGCAGGTCGGCCATCGAGTGGCCGCCGACGCCGAGCCAGTTGAACGGCAGGTGGTAGATCATGATCAACGCCACCGCGCTGAACCCGATCACCGCCAAGAGCCGGACCGGGGCCTGCAGCGCCGGCCGCCAGCGCTCGAAGCCGCGCTCGATGCAGGACACCCCGTCCGGGCTCTCCAGCGCGGTCAGCCGCACGTAGCTGAACACCACCCCGAGGGTGGCGGTGAAGACGCTCTCGTACACCGGGTACTGGTAGGCGGCCCCGGGGAACAGGGTGAACATCTCCTGGGTCTGCGCGTACCCGTAGGCCTGGGTGATCCGGATGATCGTGTTCTCCAGCACCAGGCCGCCGACGAACTCAGCTGCCCAGACCACGCTGAACGCGGTCACGTTGGAGATGCCCGGGAAACGCCGGCGCAGCGCGCGGATGATCTGGCAGCCGATCAGCGCGGCGCCGGTGCAGAAGTAGATGTACATCGGCACGCCCCAGAGCACGCCCTCGGCGTACCGGGAGGACGACTCTGCCTGGTGGAAGGGCAGGAACGAGGTCCAGACCCCCCGGTTGACCGAGTGCGCGTTCCAGGCGAACAGGTAGGCGTAGCTGTTCAGGAACGCGTCGGCGACCGCGCCGAAGCAGCCGCCGATGACGAACTTGCCCTCCAGCGACAGCCGCCCGTCGCGCCGCCACGGCCGGATCACGCAGAACCAGACGAACCCGAGCAGCACGCCCATGCTCAGCGCCTCGAGGATGCGCAGCGACACCTCACGCCAGAGCGGGTAGGTGTCCGGGCCGAGGATCGGGGCGGCGGCGAACTCGGTGGGGGAGGCCATCCACCGACCGAGCGCCACCACCGAGATGACCGCCCACAGCAGCCCGGCGGCGGCCCACACGGTGACCGCGCCCTTGCGGGCGTCCCGTCCGCCGTCGGTCGTGCCCGTCGGGACCGGCTGGTCCGAGGCTCCCCGGTTCTGGTCCAGAAGCATGCCGACCTCCCGCGATGGAGTCGTCCCGTGGGTTCACGGAACGTGAGCGCGCACTACACAGGACGCTACAGAATTTGCCGCCCCGAAGAAAGGGGTTCAGGCGTGCGGTCGGGTGCCGTCCAGCATCAGCTCGAGCAGGGCGTCGACCACCTCGCGGTGGCTCCAGGTGCCGTCCGGGCGGAACCACTCCACCACCGAGTTGGCCATGCTGAACGCCAGGTGCACCAGCAGCGCCGGGTCGCGCCCGGTGCGCAGCTGACCGGCCCGCTGCGCCTCGGCGACCATGTCGGTGCAGCGCTGCTGCAGCCGCATCCGCTCGCCCAGCGCCCACTGCTCGGTCGCGGTGTTGCCCCGGATGCGCAGCAGCAACGCCATCTCCGGCTGCAGCCGCAGCTGCACGGCCATCATCTCGCGCATGATGAAGATCAGCCGGGTGAGCGGGTCGCCCTGCTGGGCGTCCGGCTGGTCGAACACCGCCCACAGCGCGGACACCGCCCGTTCCAGCGCCTGGCGGAGCAGGTCCTCCTTGCCGGTGACGTGGTGGTACACGCTCGACTTGGAGATGTTCGCGGCCTTGGCGATGTGCTCGACCCGGGTGGCGTCGTAGCCGCGGGTGGTGAACAGCCCGACGGCGACGTCGGTCAGGGTGTCCACGGTGTAGGGCAGGCGCTCGCTCCTGCGTGGTGGCGCCACGATCGAGACGTTATCGCACGGGTGTTGACCCAGCTCGCGGGCCGGGAACAATGCCGGGATGCCGGCGGAGACCAGCAGTGTGGACGGGTGGCGGCGGTACCTGGCCGCGCACGCCGGGGACGTGAGCCTGTGGCTGGAGGACGGGCGCGGCACCGTCGTCGCGCACCGGGCCGACCAGCCGCAGCCGCTGGCCTCGGCGGTCAAGGTGCTGCACCTGCTGGCCTACGCCCGGGCCGTCGCGGCCGGGCGGGCGCGGCCCGATGAGCCGGTGCGGGTGGCGGACTGGGACCGCTGGTACCTGCCCGGTACCGACGGCGGGGCGCACCCGAACGCGCTGGCCCGGCTCGGTGTGGCATCGGGTGGCGTGGCGACACTGGACCAGCTGGTCTCGGCGATGATCGAGCTGAGCGACAACGCGGCCGCCGACCTGCTGCGCGACCGGCTCGGCGACGACGCCCTGCGCGCCGCGGCCGCCGCCGTCGGCTGGATCGCCCCCGACCTGCCGTCCATCCTCGGCTCGATGCTGATCATGATCGACCCGGGGCTGGCGGCGCTGTCCGGCACCCGGGCGCAACGCGACGCGACCGAGGTCGGCGTGGCCCGCCGCTACGCCGCCGACCCGGGCTTCCGCGGCCGGGTCCGCAAGAACCTGCCCCCGCTTCCGGTGCAGCAGGCCTGGGCCGACACCACCTGGGCGGCCAGCGCGGGGCAGCTCGCCCGGCTGCACTGGTCGGTGGAGACGGGTTCCTGCGGGGCCGGGGCCGACCTGGCCCGCCGGCACCTGGAGTGGCAGCCGAGCCGGCGGGCCGGGATCGCGGGCGTGGGCTTCAAGGGCGGCAGCCTGCCCGGGGTGCTCACCGAGGCGATGAACCTGCGCCGCGCCGACGGGACCGTGGCCACGGCGGTGCTGCTGGTCCGGCGGATGAGCATCGCCGACGGCGACACCGCCCGCACCACCTACGCCCACCAGCAGCTGCTGGTCGAGGCCATGCTCGACCCCGGCCAGGCTCGCCTGCTGCGTGGTTGCTTCGACCCGGCGGCTCAGGCCTGACGGCTCAGACCGCCGCGGTGACGGAGTCGTGGTCGCCGCGGCGACGGGCATCGCGCAGGGCCTGGCGGATCAGACCGCCGAGCCGCCGCTCGATCTGCTCGGTGTCGCCGACGTGCAGCGCGGACGCGGCGGCCAGCGCGTCGGCCTGCGAGCGCAGCTCCTCCGGGGACGGGGCGGTGATGCCGACGCACACGCAGCCGATGCCCAGCTTCCGGGCCTCCAGCATGGCCTGGCGGGTGTCGGCGGTGGCGTACCCGCCCTCGTAGCCCTCGTCGTAGGGGAAGCCGTCGGAGACCAGCACCAGCACCCGCTTCATCCCCGGCGCCGAGCGTTCCAACAGCCGGGTGGCGTGCCGGATCGCGCCGCCCATCCGGGTGTAGCCGGCCGGCTCCAGGTGCCCGAGGCGGCCCCGGGTGCGGCCGCCGAGCCGCTCGGCGAACGACTTCACCCGCAGCATCCGCACCAGCCCGCGCCCCCAGGCCTGGAAGGCGTACAGCCCGACCGGCAGCCCGATGCTCTCGCACCCGCTCGCCAGCCGGTAGGCCAGCGCCATGTGCTGGTCGAACACCGAGGTGCCCTGGTCGGTGTCGTCCTGGGTGGAGTCCGAGGCGTCCAGCAACACCAGCACCGCCACGTCCGGGCGGGTGCGGCGGACGTCGGCGAACGGCAGCGGCGGCGTCCCGCCCGGATGCTTGCGCCACTGGGCGAGGTCGACCACCCCGTCCGGGTGCAGCTGCTCGCCGGACATCGACCGGCCCCGGGTCTCCAGCGCCAGCGCGGCCTTGACCAGCCCGCGCTTGATGACCGGGCGGGCTGTGAGGCCGAGCGGGGCGGGGTCGCGGGCGCCGTCGGGGTTCCACGGGTCGGACTCGTGCACGGTCACCCAGTCGTCCCGGTAGCGGCCGGACCGGTCGTCCCACTCCGGGTACCGGTGCGAGCCGCCGCCCGGGGTCAGCACGGCGGTCAGGGCGTTGCTCTCCACCTGCCGGCCCCGGCGCTTACCGGGTGACATGGTGGACGCGGTGCGCATCGCCGACGGTCCGGAGCCCTGGGCGTCCGAATCATCGGACGGGCTGGAGGACTGGCCGAACAGGTTGCGGAACATCCGGCCGATGGCGTTCTCCCCGAACAGCGGGTTGGACAGCGCCTTGAGCAGCTTGCTCTCCTCGCCCTCCTCGTCCGAGTCCTGGTTCTGCTCCTGCTCGACCTCGCCCGGGTCGGAGTCCACCGGGACGCCGCCGCGGTCACCCGCGCGCAGCACCTGCAGCGGCTTGACCTGGCCGAAGAACTCCGGGGCCGGTGGGATCGTGGTCTTGCTCAGCGCCAGCTTCCGGGACTCCTCGGCGCTGGTCGTCGCCGGGACACCCTCCAGGGCCTCCACCTGGCGCAGCACCGAGGCGGGCACGGTGTCGGCCAGCCGGCGCACCGCGCGGGCGCCCTCCAGCAGGCAGTAGCGGCTGGTCGAGCGGCTCCGACCCATCAGCGAGCGCATGATCTTCGGGTCGAAGCTGCCGGCGGCGGCCATCGCGGCCTGGATCACCACCTGGGTCCGCACCTGTTCGGGCAGCGGGGAGTCGACCACCACGGCGTTGCCGGACACGTAGGCCCGGGGCTCGGTCAGCGGCTCCGAGCGCACCTCCAGCGGCCACCGCGACACCGCCTGGGCCAGCAGCCGCAACCCGGCCAGGCTCGGCCCGTCCGGCGCCGGGGATCCGGCCTCAGGCGAGGTAGGCGTCGATGAGTTCATCGAGGGCCCGGACCAGCTCGGGGTCGTCGGTGAGGGTGGCGGCCACCGCGCTGTACGCCGCCCGGCGCAGCGGGATCCCGGTGGTGGACAGCCGGGCGGCGGCGATCAGCGCCCGGGTGGAGACCACCTCGGTCAGCCCCGGCTCGGACAGCTGCCGTACCGCCTGACCGAGCTGCACCAGAGAACGCACCGAAGCGCCGTCCGCACCGGACTGCTCGGCGACGATCGTGGCCTCCAGCTCCGGCGGCGGGAAGTCCAACTCCACGGCCACGAACCGCTGCCGGGTGGACGGCTTGAGGTCCTTGAGCAGGTTCTGGTACCCAGGGTTGTAGGAGATCACCAGCATGAAGCTCGGCGGCGCGGTGAGCAGCTCGTCGCGGCGCTCCACGAACAGCTGGCGGCGGTGGTCGGCCAGCGAGTGGATGGCCACGGTGGCGTCGCTGCGGGCCTCGACGATCTCGTCCAGGTAGCAGATCCCGCCGGAGCGGACGGCCCTGGTCAGCGGCCCGTCCTGCCAGACGGTGTCGCCGCCTTCCAGCAGGAACCGGCCCACCAGGTCGGCCGCCAGCATGTCCTCGTGGCAGGACACCGTGACCAGCGGCAGGTCCAGGGTCTCCGCCAGGTGCTCGACCATCTTGGTCTTGCCGCACCCGGTGGGGCCCTTCAGCAGCACCGGCAGCTGCGCCCGCCAGGCGGCCAGCACGATGTCCAGCTCGTCGCCGACCGGGTGGTAGGCCCCGGCGCTCTGCTCGACCATCGGTTGGACGCTAACCTCGGCGGTCATCGCACTCCCTGCGCTCCGATGCGTTGCTGAGAACACTTCGGACGGTAAGTGCTCACTGTCTCACCGTCAACGGGGCCGTTCCGCTGGGCGGGCCCGGAGACACCCTTGAAGGTAGGCACTCACCACACATAGATTTCCGGTATGCACATCGCTGATCTGCTCGACCGCTGGGTTCCGGAGTTCACCGACCGGGAGGTGGTGCGGTTCGGCGACCGGTCCTGGACCTGGGGCGAGTGGGCCGACCGCATCCGCCGGCACGCCGGCGCGCAGGTCGCCGCCGGTTTGAAGCCGGGTGATCGGGTGGCGTTCCTGGACAAGAACCACCCGGCCTGCCTGGAGACCACGATGGCGTGTGCGCTGGCCGGCACGGTCAGCGCGCTGCCCAACTTCCGGCTGGCCGGCGACGAGATCGCCTACCTGCTCAACGACGCCGGCGCCCGGCTGCTGTTCGTCGGCGCCGAGTTCGTGCCGGTGATCGAGGCGATCCGGGGCCAGTGCCCGAGGCTGGAGCGGGTGGTCGTGGTGGGCGGCCCCGATGACCAGTACGAGGCCTGGCTGACCGAGGCCGAGCCGCTGGCGCAGCGGCACCCGGCCGGCCGGGACGACTGCTTCCTGCAGCTCTACACCTCGGGCACCACCGGCCGGCCCAAGGGGGCGATGCTCACCCACCGCGGCGTGCTGGCCCACTCGGCGGCCGGGTCGTCCTACTTCGGGGTGGACTCCGACAGCGTCGCCCAGGTGGCCATGCCGCTCTACCACGTGGGCGGCACCAACTGGGCGCTGATCCCGCTGTCGGTCGGCGGCCGGATCGTGATCGACCGCGACGTGGTGCCGGCCGACGTGGTCGACGAGTTCGAGTCCGCCCAGGTCAGCCACACCTTCCTGGTGCCGGCCGTGCTGGGGATGATCCTGCAGCTGCCCGGGCTGGGTGATCGGGACTTCTCCTCGCTGCAGGTGGTGTCCTACGGCTCCTCGCCGATCCCGGCGCCGGTGCTGCGCGGCTGCCTGGCCACGCTGAAGTCCGACTTCCTGGGGCTCTACGGGATGACCGAGACCAGCGGCATCCTCACCGCGCTGCCCCGCGAGGCGCACCGCGACGAGGCCAACCTGCACCGGTTGGCCTCGGTGGGCAAGCCGATGCCCGGCGTCGAGCTCACCGTGCGGGCCCCGGAGTCCGGGGAGGAGGTCCCGGCCGGCACCCAGGGCGAGATCTGGGTGCGCACCGCGCAGTTGCTGGTCGGGTACGCGAACAAGCCCGAGGAGACCGCCGCGGTGCTCCGCCCGGACGGCTGGTTCCGCACCGGGGACGCCGGGAAGCTGGACGAGGACGGCTACCTCTACATCACCGACCGGGTCAAGGACATGATCATCAGTGGTGGGGAGAACGTGTACCCGGCCGAGATCGAGCGGGTGCTGGTGGAGCATCCGGCCGTGGCCGAGGTGGCGGTGATCGGGGTGCCCGACCCGAAGTGGGGGGAGACGCCGAAGGCCGTGGTCGTGGCCGCCGCCGGCGCCACGCCCGACGAGGCCGAGCTGATCGGCTACTGCCGCGACCGGCTGGCCCGGTTCAAGTGCCCCAGCTCGGTCGAGGTGGTCGACGCGCTGCCCCGCAACCCCACCGGCAAGGTGCTCAAGACCGAGCTGCGCAAGACCTTCGCCTAGCTAGCTCGGCGGGCGCGTCCGGTCGACGATGTGCCGGGCGGCGAGGTAGCCGAACGCGGCCGCCCCGCCGACCGCGATCCCGGCTCCCGGGTAGCGGTGCCCGCACACCGAGGCGGCGGTGCTACCGGCCGCGTACAGTCCGTCGATCACCGCACCGGAGGTCGACAGCACCCGGGCGTGCTCGTCGGTGACCAGGCCGCCGTAGGTGCTGACGTCGCCCGGGTAGATCGCCACGGCGTAGAACGGCGGTTTCTCGATCGACCCGAGCACCGGGCAGGGCTTCACCGTCGGGTCGTGGAAGTACCGGTCGAACCGGCTGGCGCCGCGGCCGAAGTCGTCGTCCCGGCCGGCCGCCGCGAACCCGTTGAACCGCTCCACGGTGGCGACCAGCCCGGCCGCCGGGATCCCGCACTGGTCGGCCAGTTCGGGCAGCGTGGCGGCCTTCTTCAGGTAGCCGCTCTCGATCCACGACCTCGGGGTCAGACCGGGCAGCGCCGCGCCGAACGGGTAGCGGCGGCGGTGCCGGGCGTCGATGACCAGCCAGGACGGGATCGCCGGGGCCTGCGCGTCGCGGTCGTACATGGCCTGGCCGACCGCCATGTACGAGGTCGACTCGTTGACGTAACGCTGGCCGAGCCCGTCGACGATGATCGCGTGCGGCAGCCACCGCTCCCACAGATGCGCCACCGGGGCACCCTCCGGGGTCATCGACACCGGCGTCCAGATTGCCTCGTCCATCAGGTCGACCGCCGCGCCGTGCCGCCGGGCGGCGGTGATCAGGTCGCCGGTGTCCTCGGGGATCACCAGCGACCAGTCGCCGGACGCCGGGTCGCGGAACTCCTTGCGCATCGGGGTGTTGCGGGCGTACCCGCCGGCGGTGAGCAGCACTCCGTGCCGGGCGCTGACCCGCTCGTCCCCGTCCAGCACCACCCCGGTGACCCGGCCGTCGGCCACCACCAGGTCGGTGGCCGGGGCGCTACGTCGGATCGGCACGCCCTGCTCGAACGCCAGCAGCAGGAGGCGGGCCATCAGGCTCTGCCCCAGGCTGACCAGTCGCCGGCGCCGCAGTAGCGCCCACACGGTCCGCCCGGTCACCTTCGCGGCCACCGAAGCGCCACGCGGGCTGCGCAACATGGTGGCCATCGGCGGCGCCTCCGCGTAGTGCGCCAGCACCACCGGGAACACCGCCCCCTCCTTCTGCGGCCGGAACCACCCCTCCCGGTCGCCCAGCCGGCGGGTGTCGAACATCCGGGCGTTGACGCTGCGACCCCGCTCGCCCATCCCGCCGGGCGCCTCCGGGTAGTAGTCGATGGCCCCGTCGGCGTACACCCACTCCATGCCCAGCCGCTCCAGGAACCGCAGCACCTCGGGGATGGTCCGGACGTAGGCCTCCTTGCGGGCCGTCGACGTGGCCGCCCCGACCACCGCCTCCAGATAGCGCAGGCCGTCCGCCGCGCTGTCGGCCACCCCGGCCGCGCGCATGAGGTGGTTGTCCGGGGCCCAGATCACCCCGCCCGACCAGGCCGATGTGCCGCCCACGTGCTCGGACTTCTCCACCACCAGCACGTCCAGGCCCTCGGCCTTCGCGGCCAGCGCGGCGGTCAGCCCGGCCATCCCGGCGCCCACGACCACGATGTCGACCTGCGCGTCCATGCCGAGCACCCTGCCACGTGCCCCGGACCGCGGGACAGTCGTCGGCTCAGGCCGCGCGGTAGCCCTGGTAGAGGGTGCGCCAGACGATGTCGGTCAGCGCCTCCAGCAGTTGCTCGGTCTCGCCCGCGCCGGCCGGGCCGACCAGCTGGTGGAGGCCGCGTTCGAGCATCCAGACCAGCCACTGCGCGGTCCGGTCCGGGTCCAGGTCCGGGCAGGCCGAGCCGACTTGCTGGGCCGAGGCGATGTGCCGGGCCAGGTTGGCCACCACGTCGGTGATCAGCAGCAGCTGGCGCTCGCGGACCCGGGGGTCGTGCGCGGCGGTGTCGGCGACCGCTTCCATGATCGCCCGGTGGTTGCGCTGCACGTCCAGCGACGGGTTCAACGCGGCGCGCAGCTCGGCCCGACCGGCGTCGTGCGGCAGCGCCCACCAGCTCTGCCCGGCCCGGAACAGGTCCGAGATGACGTCCTCGGCCATCGCGGACAGCAGCTCGCCCTTGTCGGCGAAGTAGGCGTAGAAGGTCGACCGGGCGATCCCGCCGGCCCGGATGATCCGCTCCACGCTCATCCCGGGGTACGGCTCGCCCTGCTCCATCAGCGGTTCGAGCACCCCGATGAAGTGCCGGCTGAGCAGACCCCGGCGGTCGTCGTGGGTGCTGCGCAGCGGGCTGGCGGTGCTCACCCGAGCAGGATACCGGCCTTGTCGAACACCTTGTCGGTATGTCGAACACTTTGTACGATCCGGGGCATGACGAGCAGCGAAGCCCCGATCTACGTCGTGGGGGCCGGCCCGTCCGGCCTGGCCGCCGCCCTGCGCCTGCAGCAGGCCGGGCGCACCGTGGTAGTCCTGGAGGAACGGGACCGGCCCGGCGGGCAGCTGCTGACGCTCAAGCAGGGCGGCTTCGTGATGGAGGCCGGCACCACGATCCTGCCCGGGGCGTACGAGAGCGTGATGGGCCTGGTCCGCGACGTGGGGATGCTCGACGAGCTGATCGAGGCCAACTCGCTGATGGGTTTCATGAAGGGCGATCAGAACCACTGGGAGACCCACTACCTGCGGGCCGACCACCTGGCCCTGGACGCCGCCCGCACCAAGCTGCTCTCGCTCAAGGACAAGCTCAAGGTCACCAAGCTCGCGGTGGACGCCTTCAAGGTGCGCAAGCTGATGAGCTACGAGGACATCTCGGTGGCCGCCGAGCACGACACCGAGACCCCGGCCCAGTACGCCGAGCGGCGCGGCCTCACCGGCGACGTCTTCGACTTCCTGATCGACCCCACGGTGCGCGGCGGTGCCGGCGTGCCCGGGAACGTGATCTCCAACGTGGAGTTCATGTTCCTCTGGCAGAAGGTGCTGGGCACCAAGCTGTACGCCTTCCGCGACGGCTACTCCTCGTTCACCGAGCGGCTGGCCGCGAAGCTGGACGTCCGGCTGGGCGCCCGGGTCACGGAGGTCGTCGAGACGCCCGGCGGGGTCCGGGTCACCTGGACCGACGCGGAGGGGGAGCACACCGAAGCCGGTGCAGGGGCGATCGTGTCCTCGATGGGCAACCGGGTGCCGGAGATCGTGCCGGACCTGGACACCGAGCGGGCGGCGTTCCTGCGCAAGCTCAACTACACGTCCTGCGTCAACGTCAACATGGCGCTGACGAAGAAGCCGGAGAACCAGCCGGCCAGCTTCATCGTGATGCCCCGGCCGGTCACCCCGGACATGTTCGCCATCATCGTCGGGCACAACATGGCCCCGGGTCGGGCGCCCGAGGGCAAGGGCCTGGCCACCATGTACGCGATGAACGAGTGGTCGGTGGCCAATCAGGACGCCACCGACGAGGAGGTGGTCGAGCGGCTGCTCCCGTCAGCGGAGAAGGCCATCCCGAAGCTCGGCGAGATGATCCAGTTCTACCGGGTCAACCGCTGGTACCCGGTGCTGGTCTACAGCCACCCCGGGCTCTACCGGGAGATGCGCGGCTTCCACGCGGCCCGCGCGCTGGACAGCCGGATCCACTACGCCGGCTCGTACAACTCCTCGGGCAACCTGAACACCGCCACGGTGGCCGGCGAGCGCAGCGCCCGCGAGCTGCTCGCCGCGCTGGGCGCGTCCCAGGTGGTGTCCGCGTGACCGGGCAGATCAGTCCGGAGCAGTGGCGGGCGGTCCGCAGGACCTGGGACCACGTGCTCCGGTCGTCCACGCACTACTCGGTGGCCTCGGTCAACCCGGACGGCACCCCGCACGTCACCCCGATCGGCTCGGTGTTCCTCACCGGGCCCGGGTCAGGCTTCTACCTGGACCTGTTCAACCGCCAGCTCGCCGAGAACCTGGCGGTCAACCCCCGGGTGATGATCCTCGGGGTGGACAGCAGCAAGCCCATGTGGCTGCGCTCGCTGCTGCGCCGCCGCTTCGTCCGCCCACCCGGCGTCCGGCTGACCGCCACCGTCGGCCCGCGCCGGCCGGCCACCGCCGACGAGGTGAAGCGCCTGCACCGGGCCCTCGGGCCGCTGGTGCGCACCCCCGGCGGGCGGCTGCTGTGGCGCAACGCCCCGTACGCGCGTGACCTGACGATCGAGACCATCGTCCCGCTCCGCATCGGGTCGATGACCGAGTCACACCCCGACGCACAGATCCCGGCGGAGGCCTGATGCTGACGGTGCCAGAACTCCCGCCCCTTCCCACCCACTTCAACTTCCCCACCCCGCCGGACACCGTGTTCCCGGCGCACCACGTGTACGCGGACATCGTGATCTGGGCGGTCGCGCTCGGGCTCGCGGCCAAGTGCGCGCTGGACTGGCGGCGCACCGGGTCCCCGCTCGGGCTGGTGCTGATGACCGGCGGGGCGATCGCCTACTTCAACGAGTCGGTGGACGACGTGCTCGGCCTGGTGCACCACCCCCGGCCCGGGCAGAACATCGTGCTGGACACCATCGGGCCGGTGCCGATGTGGGGGCTGCCGACGTACATCATCTTCTTCGGCGCCATCCCGTACCTGTTCCTGCGGGCGATCCAGACCAAGGGCTTCACCCTGCGCTCGTACTGGATCGGGCTGCTGATCACCTTCGTGGCCGACCTGGTCATCGAGCTGCCGCTGCTGCAGACCGACCTCTACCAGTACTACGCCTACACCGAGACCCCGATGACCATCGCCCGGTTCCCGTTGTACTGGCTGTTCATCAACACCACCGGCCCGATCCTGTGCGCGGCCATCCTGTACGCCGTGCCCGGCTACTTCACCGGCTGGCGGCGGGGGCTGATCGTGCTGCTGCCGGTGGTCGCCGACGCGGGCTGCTCGATCGCCGTCGGGCTGCCGGTGTACACCGCGCTGCACACCCCCGACCTCGGCCCGGTGGGGTTGTGGGCCGGCGCGCTGCTGACCTGCTTCATCGGGCTGGTCATGCTGGACGGCCTGGGCCGTTGGATCCTGCACCGCCGCGAGCAGCTGGACGGCCGGGAGGCGGCCGCGGCCGAGATCGCCGCCCGGAGCTGAACCGACCCGCCGAGGGCCCGGGCGGTCGCCCACCCGGGCCCCGGACCGGTCGATCAGTACCAGTACTCCCAGGGGAAGTCGCGGTTGCCGCCGTGCCGGCAGTCCCAGCCGTTGGTGCGCGGGTTGCGGTCGTGGTTGGCGAAGGCGATGCACTGCTGCTGGGACTTGAAGTGGTTGCGGAAGCCGCGCCGGTGCGGGTCGGCGCGGGGGATGCCGGCGGAAACCGGGGTGGCGGCGGTCGTGCTCGAGGCGGCCGGGGTCGCGGCCTCGGCGGTGCCGGCGAACATCACCGCACTGCTGGTCACGGCGGTCAACGCCAGCGCGGTCTTCAGCGCGGCGCCGGTGGCGAAGGGAAGCATTCGGTTCTCCGGTGGGTCGGTCGAAGCCCGTCGGGGCTTCGTGGGGACGAGGCCGGGGTGGCCTCGGTCGACGACGATGGGGCCCGCGCCTGTGCGGAGCCTGAGTTCCTGGGAGTCCCCTCCGGACTTCGTCAGCAGATCATCAGCCGCGCCGGCCACCCCGGTGGTCGCGGGCGGGCCGGGTGGCGGCGGTGAAACGGCGGCGGTGGCCTACGATTGACCTGCTGGTCGACTGACATGCGATCCCGGTTGAACCGATTCAGGTCCCGGAGACCGGCCAGCCACGCAGATGGGGTGAATGGGTTGTCGGGTGACACGCGGGCGGTCCCGGAGCGGCCGTCGCTGGACGGGCTGGACGAGGCCTGGGCCCAGCGCTGGGAGAACGAGGGCACCTACCGGTACCTGCCGGCCGAGCGCGACCAGGTGTTCTCCATCGACACCCCGCCGCCGACGGTGAGCGGCTCGCTGCACGTGGGCCACGTGTTCTCCTACACCCACACCGACATCGTGGCCCGCTTCCAGCGGATGCGCGGCAAGCACGTGTTCTACCCGATGGGCTGGGACGACAACGGCCTGCCCACCGAGCGGCGGGTGCAGAACTACTACGGCGTGCGCTGCGAGCCGGCGCTGCCGTACGTGCCGGACATGCCGGTGCCGGAGGTCCCCCCGGCCAAGGGCGCAAAGCCGATCGATGTGTCCCGGCGCAACTTCGTCGAGCTCTGCGTGCGGCTGACCGGCGAGGACGAGCAGGCGTTCGAGCGGGTGTGGCGCCGGCTCGGGCTGTCCGTGGACTGGTCGCGGACCTACACGACGATCGGCGAGCACGCCCAGCGGGTGTCCCAGCGGGCGTTCGTCCGGCTGCTGCACGCGGGTCAGGCGTACCAGGCCGAGGCGCCGACCTTGTGGGACGTCGGGTTCCGCACGGCGGTGGCCCAGGCCGAGCTGGAGGACCGCGAGCACCCCGGCGCCTGGTACCGGGTCGCGTTCCACGCGGCCGACGCGCCCGTCTACATCGAGACCACCCGGCCCGAGCTGCTGCCGGCCTGCGTGGCGTTGATCGCGCACCCCGACGACGACCGCTACAAGGCGCTGTTCGGCACCACCGTGAAGACCCCGGTGTTCGGCGTCGACGTGCCGGTGCTGGCCCACCCGGCCGCCGAGCCCGACCGCGGCGCCGGCATCGCCATGTGCTGCACCTTCGGCGACCTCACCGACGTCCAGTGGTGGCGGGAGCTGAAGCTGCCGTCGCGGACGATCATCGGGCGGGACGGCCGGATCGTCGCCCAGGCGCCCGACGGTCTCGACTCGGAATCCGGGCTCGCCGCTTACGAGCAGCTGGTCGGGGCCACGGTGTTCACCGCCAAGGAGCGGGTGGTCGGGCTGCTGCGCGAGTCCGGCGACCTGGACGGCGAACCGAAGAAGACCGTGCGCCCGGTGAAGTTCTACGAGAAGGGCGACAAGCCGCTGGAGATCGTGTCCAGCCGGCAGTGGTTCATCCGCTCGGTCGACCACCAGGACAAGCTGATCGCCCGGGGCCGCGAGCTGAACTGGCACCCCACCTACATGCGGGCCCGGTTCGAGGACTGGGTGCGCGGCCTCAACGGCGACTGGCTGATCAGCCGGCAGCGGTACTTCGGGGTGCCGGTCCCGGTCTGGTACCCGCTGGACGCCTCCGGCGACCCGGTGTACGCCGAGCCGATCATCCCGGGGGAGGACCTGCTGCCGGTCGACCCGTCGTCGGACGTCCCCTCGGGCTACACCGCCGACCAGCGCGGCGTCCCCGGCGGGTTCGTCGGCGACCCGGACGTCATGGACACCTGGGCCACCTCGTCGCTCACCCCGCAGATCGTCTGCGGTTGGGCGGAGGACAAGGAGCTCTACGCCCAGACCTACCCGATGGACCTGCGCCCGCAGGGCCACGACATCATCCGCACCTGGCTGTTCTCCACCGTGCTGCGCGCCGAGCTGGAGACCGACACGCTGCCCTGGACCGACGCCGCGCTGTCCGGCTGGATCCTCGACCCGGACCGCAAGAAGATGTCCAAGTCCAAGGGCAACGTGGTCACCCCGATGGGGTTGCTCGAGGAGTTCAGCCCGGACGCGGTGCGCTACTGGGCGGCCAGCGGCCGTCCGGGCACCGACACCGCGTTCGACCAGGGCAAGATGAAGATCGGCCGGCGGCTGGGCACCAAGCTGCTCAACGCCAGCAAGTTCGTGCTGGGCTTCCCGGAGCCGGACGCGGGCGCGGCGGTCACCGAGGCGCTGGACCGGGCCATGCTGGCCATGCTGGATGACGTGGTCGCCCAGGCCACCGCCGCGCTGGAGGCCTTCGAGTACACCACGGCGCTGGAGCGCACCGAGCGCTTCTTCTGGCAGTTCTGCGACGACTACCTGGAGCTGGTCAAGGACCGCGCCTACGGCGCCGATTCCGACTCCGCCACCCAGTCCGCCCGGCTGGCGCTGCGCTCGGCGCTCTCGGTGGTGCAGCGGCTGCTGGCGCCGTTCCTGCCGTTCGCCACCGAGGAGGCCTGGTCGTGGTGGCAGGACGGCTCGGTGCACACCAGTGCCTGGCCGACCCCGTCCGCCGCCGGAGAGCCGGACGGGGCGCTGGCGGTGGCCAGCGAGGTCATCGGCGCGGTGCGCAAGGCCAAGTCGGACTCGAAGCGGTCGATGAAGCACCCGGTGCAGTTGCTGCAGGTGCACGGGCCGGCCCGGTACCAGGAGCTGCTCGACTCGATCAGCCGGGACCTGACCTTCGCCGGCAACATCAGCGAGATCCGGTTCGCCGAAACCGACGCCGCCCACCTGGCCTTCGACGTGGAACTCGCCCCGGCCTGACCGGTGCTCAGGTCTGGGCGCCGCCGTCGACGGCCAGGGACTGGCCGGAGATGAAGCCGGCCTGCTGGGCGCACAGGAACAGCACCGCCCAGCCGACCTCGTCGGCCTGGCCCATCCGCTTGAGCGGGATGGTCTGGCTGATGATGCGGTCCCGCTTGGCCTCGTCGAGCTGCTCGGTCATCGCGGCGGCGCCCAGACCGGCGTCGATCCACCCCGGCCCCACGCAGTTGGCCCGGATACCGAACCGGCCGGACTCCCGGGCCACCCCGCGCACCAGCATCTCGATGGCCGCCTTGGGGGCGGCGGACATGATGTCGCCGCTGGGCACCCGCTCCACCGCGGCGGTGATCACCGCGACCAGGTTGCCGCCGCCGTCCTGCGCCCGGAAGGCCCGCACCGCCGACTGGATCAGGTGGAACGCCCCGTTGACGTCGGTGTCCAGCACCCGGTGCCAGTCGTCGTCGGGGATCCCGCCGATGTAGTTGAACCGGAACGCCGGGCCGGCCGCGTAGACCACGTGCGCCAGTCGCCCGTACCGCTCCCGGACGTCGGTGGTGAGCGCCTCGACGGCGGCCGCGTCGGTGAGGTCGAGCTGGTGGGCCTCGCACCGGCCGCCGGCCGCCTCGATCTCCTTGGTCAGCGTCGCGGCGGCGTCGGCGTTGCGGTTGTAGGTGAGCACCACCGGCACCCCGGACGCGGCGAACAGCGTGGCGGTCGCCGAGCCGATGCCGCCGGTGCCGCCGGCGATCAGCACAGCGCCGTCGTCGAAGGTCAGGGCCGGGGTCATGCATGCGCTCCAGACGTCGTGCCGGTGCTGCTCGGGTCAGGGCTGCTCGGGTCAGGGCTGCTCGGGTCAGGGCTGCTCGGGTCGGTGCTGCTCGGGTCGGCGCCGCCCGTACCGGTGCTGCTCGGGTCGGTGCCGCCCGTACCGGGGCGGCTCGTTCCGGTGGTGCTCGCGGTGGGGAGGGTGCGGGCGGTCTTGCCCCGCCAGTGGGTGACCCGGGTCGGGGCGAGGGTCACCCGGGCCGTCCCGTCGCCGGTGAGCGTGGCCCGACCCTCCCCGCGCAGCAGGATGCCGATCTTGTCGTTCATCCGGTAGCTGTTGCGGGCACTGGTCAGGCAGGCCGGCCCTTCGGGCAGCGCGCCGGCCAGGGCCAGCAGGTCGGCGCTGGTGGTCGCGGCGTCGCCGTCGGCCGACCAGGTGGCCGGCAGCGCGAGCGGGCCGTCCACCGACCGCCACCCGATCTGCACCCGCCGGTCCCGGGTGAGCAGCCGGGCCGCCCAGGCCGGCGTCCGGTCCGGCAGGACCAGCGGGCCGCCGGACACCGGATCGGGGGGGCCCAGCAAGGAGGCCCGGGGCCAGTCGCCCCAGGCGTCGACCACCGCGTCGTCCTGCACCAGCGCCACCCGGCGCAGGTCGACGCTCAGCACCACCCGGTCGACCAGGGCGAACGGGTTCGGGTCGTCGAGCACCACACCGACCGCGTGCCGGGTGTTCTCGGCCAGGTAGCGGGCCGCGCCGAAGGGGGCCCGGAGCAGCTCACCGACCCGGTAGGAGGTGGGCAGGTCCAGCGGGTCGTACAGCCGGACCACCCCGGTGCCGACCAGGTGCCGACCGTCAGCCCCGTCACCGTCGCTGATCAGCAGGCCGAGCCGGGGATCCCGGCGCAGCGTGCGCACCTTCACCGAGTCCTTGGGCGCGACCGCCCAGAGCCGGTCGGCCTCCCAGCTGACCGCGGTGGGGGTCAGGTGCGGCCCGCGCTTGGCCTTGACCGCCGAGTACAGCAGCTCGGCGCCGGCCAGCATCCCCCGCACCCGGGGGTCGTCCAGCGCGTGGTCCGCGCCGCGGCGACGCCGGCTCATGGTCCGCACCTGCAGTGGCTCGTCATCGGGTCCTCCGGTCGCGCGCTCGGCCCCCACTGTATGGAGCGGGTGTTCCCCCGGCTAGGACGACGGGTCGCAGGTCACGTGGATCCTTGACCCCACATGATAGCGATGGCTATCTTACTCGTGGCGCGTATCACCTCCGGGAGGCACGGATGGCCCACGGCTCGACGGCACTGATCATCGGCGGCAGCATCGGCGGGCTGCTCACCGCGACCGCGTTGCACCGGGCCTTCGACGAGGTGGTCCTGGTGGAGTCCGACGAGTTGCCCGAGCGGCCCGGACCGCGCTCCGGGGTACCGCAGGGCACCCAGGTGCACGCCCTGCTGGCGATCGGCGCCCGGTCGATGGAGCAGCTGCTGCCCGGGATCGTCGACGAGCTGATCGCCGCCGGCGGGGTGCCGATGGACGCCGGCTGCGACGTGGCCATCTTCGAGGCCGAGGGCTGGGCCGGCCGGATCACCAGCGAGGCGCACGTGGTGTCCATGCGGCGCACCCACCTGGAGCACGTGGTGCGGCGGCGGGTGCTGGAGCTGCCGAACGTGACACTGCGCCCGGGCGAGGTGATCGGCCTGACCGGGGACGGTGCCCGGGTCACTGGCGTGCGGCTGGAGGGCGGTTCGCGGGTGACCGCCGACCTGGTGGTGGACTCCAGCGGACGGGGCTCCCGGGCCCCGGTGTGGCTGGAGGAACTGGGCTGCGCCCGCCCCGAGGAGCAGGAGCTGCGGTCCTACGTCGGCTACGCCACGGTGCCGGTGCGGATCCCGGAGGGGGTCTTCCCGGACGGGGTGCCGGCCATCCTGTCCCACCCCACCCCGGCCAACCTGTACGGCTCGTCGGTGATCCCGGTGGACGGCGGGCTGCACCTGTTCGGCGCGCTCGGGATGATGAAGGCCTACCCGCCGACCGAGCGCGAGGCGTTCCTGGCCCACATGGACAAGGCGTCCAGCCCGATCGTGGCCGAGATCGCCCGGAAGGCGGAGTTCGTCGGCGACATCGTGGGCTACCGGATGCCGGGCACCCGCCGCCGGCTGTGGACCGGGGTGGACCGGCCGGACGGGTTCGCCGCGGTGGGCGACTCGGTGCTCTCGATCAACCCGCTGTACGGGCAGGGCATGTCCGTGGTCGCGGTGGAGGCGGTGGCGATCCGGGCGCTGGCCGATCGCGCCGACGCCCACGACGGCCGGCTCGGCGCGCGCATCCAGGACGCCGTGGAGCCGATCGTGGAGCGGGTGTTCCAGCTGGTCTGCGGCATCGACGGGCGCTACCCCGACGCCAAGCACATCGGCATCGAGCCCCTGCCGGCGGAGGTGGTGGCGATGGCCCGGGCCATGGGCGAGCTGGCCTGCGAGGACGTCGAGGCCAGCCGGGCCTTCCGGTACGCGGTGCAGTTCTTCGCCAACGAGGAGCTGATGACCCAGTCGCTGGTCACCAAGGTGCTGGAGTGGATGGGCGCCGGGCGCGCGGTGGCCGAGGTGCACAAGGACCCGCACACCATCCCGGGCATCCTCGGCGTGGCCGACCCGCCCACCGTCCCCGACCTGGTGCCACACGGCTAGACCTAGCCGCCGATGCTCTGCGCAGATCTCGTCCAGGTGCGGATGGTGTGGGTGAGCCCGCCGAAGATCTCATCGAGCTCCTCACGCGTGGCGCCCGACCTGGCCGACACCATCGCCCCGAACACCATGGTCCGGAACGTGGCGGTCAACATCGGGAGGGTGGCCGGATCTACCTCTCCCAGATCGGCCGCGCGGCTCAGCGCGGTGTGGACGGCGTCCTGGAACCGGGCCAGGTAGCGGCCACTCGCCTCCGGGTTCTCGCCGGTGATCATGGCGTTCACGATCAGACAACCCCGCGGATCGGCGTGCTCGACGAGGACGGCCCGCTGCCTGTCCAGCAGCGCGACGAGGTCATCGACGCCGGCGTGGCCGTCGCGTAGGGGCGCGAAGATCCGCTCGTCGACCAGGGCCAGATACGCCTCGACCGCCGACTGGTACAGGCCGAGCTTGCCTCCGAAACTGTTGTAGAGCGTCGACCGGCGGATGCCGAGGTGCTCGTCCACGTCCTCGAGCGAGGTCGCTTCGTAGCCGCGCGCCCAGAAGAGCTCGACCGCGCCGGCGATGACCGTGTCGGCCTCGAACGCGGGGGGCCTGCCGAGCGATCCCCGAGCCGGCGGGCCCGAATGCTGCACCATGTCGTCCATGCTCTCGCTTCGCCTGGTCCCCCGTGGGGCCATGGCCTGGGCGTCCGTCCGGTCGATACTAGGTGGTACCGATGAACTTGATGATCACCTCGGCGAACCGGGGCCCGAGGTCCTCCTGCAGGAAATGGCCGCCGCCCGTGAGGATCTGGTGGTCGCGGTTCGCCGCCCCGGGCACCAGCTCGCGGAAGGGCTTGTCGCCGCCGGCGGTGACGGGGTCGGCGTCGGAGAATGCGGTCAGCAGCGGCTTGTCCCAGGTGCGGAGCACGCTCCAGGCTCGTCGGTTCGCCTCGCTCGCCGGGTCGTCGGGGCTGGTGGGCACGAGCATCGGAAACATCCTGGCGCCGGCCTTGTAGGTCTCGTCCGGGAACGGAGCGTCGTAGGCGGCGATGGTCTCGGCCGTGAGCGTGGTCGTGCAGCCGCCGGAGACGATGTTCCCGACGGGCAGGTCGGGGCTCTCCTGGGAGTATCGGCGCCAGGCCAGGAACGCCTCGGTCATCCGCTGGTCCCCGGTCGGCAGCCCGGTGTTGGCGATCACGACGCGGGCGAACCGGTCGGGGTTCTCCGCGACGAGGCGCAACCCGATCAGGCCACCCCAGTCCTGGCCCACGAGCGTCGCGTCCCGCACCCCGACGGCGTCGAGCAGCGTGTGACGCATCCACTCCACGTGCCTGGCGTAGCTGTAGTCCGTGCGACGGGTCGGCTTGTCCGAGCGGCCGAAGCCGACCAGGTCGGGGGCGATGACTCGCAATCCGGCGGCGACCAGGGGCGGGATCATCCTCCGGTACAGGAACGACCACGACGGCTCGCCGTGCATCAACACCACCGTCCCGCCATCGGGCGGCCCCTCGTCCAGATACGCCACCCGCAGCCGGCCACCGTCCCCGTCATCGACGTGTGCGTATCGGGGCGGGTAGGCGAACTCCGGCAGGTTGACGAACCGGGTGTCCGGGGTCCGAAGCACATCCACGGTGACTCCTTCACATAGATCGAACAGAACCTGCCGGGTGGCCGACCGCGTCGATCCGGGACGGGCCCACGCTCATTCGGTACTAGGCGGTACAGATGTTGACGCGACTTTATGTACTTCGGAGTTCAGAAGTCAAGGGTTCGTCGACGATCGCCGAACTCATGCCCACCGGCGGGCGGCGAGCCGGCCTCGGATCTACACAGCCCTCACGAGGGGCGGCGGCCCACGCCGTACACGCTGAACGCCACCGCCTCGGCGACCACCCGGTCCCGGTCGGGGTGGCCGCCACCGGCCGGGAAGAGCAGGTTGTCGTGCAGCGCCAGGGCCAGCACCATGCCGGCGGCGCAGCGCACGGCGACCGGGATGTCCACGCTCTGGAAGCCCCGGTCGGCCGCCTCGCCGGCCATCATCCGCTCGATCTGGTCGAGCTCCCGGGACAGCACCGAGTCCCGGGACGGTCCTGAGTCCCCGGCCAGCGCGGGCTCCCCGGCCGGGGCCGAGTCCGCGGTCGGCGCCGTGTACTCGGCGTAGGTGAGGTAGGCCATCACCAGCCGCCGGTGCTCCCGGACGAAGTCGTAGAACCGCTCGACGAACTCCCGGGTGACCTCGTCGTTCGAGAGGGTTCCGGGCCGCCGCCAGGTGCGCAGGAAGTTGGCGATCACCTCCCGGTACGGCGCGGCGATGGCCGCCTCGAACAACGCTTCCTTGGTGCCGAAGTGCCGGTAGATGGCCGCCTCGGTGACCTCGGCGGCCTGGGCGATGTCGCGCGTCGTGGTGGCCTCGTAGCCGCGCGCGCCGAACAGCTCCTCGGCCGCCCGCAGGATCAGCCCGTGCAGCTCGGCGCTGGACCGCCGCAGCCTCACCGGTCGATCAGCCATGCCGCCATCCTCGCGCACCCGGCCACGGCGGGGTGATCGTGGTCGGCTGTGAGCACTGACACGGGTGAGTCACCCGGATCGGGCGCCCCGGTTCGGCCAGACTGACCGGCGGCAACGATGCACACACCCGCCACGGCGCGGTGGGCACAGGTACGCCGCACGGCGGCGGGTGAGGAAGGACGAGCATGGACATCAACGGAGCATCGGCTATCGTCACCGGCGGGGCCTCCGGCCTCGGCGAGGCGACCGCCCGGGCGCTGGCCGAGCGCGGCGCGAAGGTCGTGGTCCTGGACCTGCAGGACGAGCGCGGCGAGAAGGTCGCGGCCGAACTCGGCGGGGTCTACGCCAAGGCCGACGTGTCCGACGAGGCGCAGGTGCAGGCCGCGGTGGAGGCGGCGTCCGAGCTGGGCCCGCTGCGCGTCCTGGTGAACGCCGCCGGGCTGGGCCGGGCCGCCCGGATCATCGGCCGAGACCTCAAACCGATCGAGCTGAAGCACTTCGAGTTCGTGATCAAGGTGAACCTGATCGGCACCTACAACTGCTCGCGGCTGGCGGCCAGCGCCATGGCCGCCACCGAGCCGCTGGCCGACGGCACCTCCCGCGGCGCGATCCTGCACACCGCCTCGGCCGCCGCGTTCGACGGCCAGATCGGCCAGACCCCGTACTCCGCCTCCAAGGGCGGTGTGGTCGGCATGACCCTGCCGATGGCCCGCGACCTGGCCCGGCACGGGATCCGGGTGAACACCATCGCCCCCGGTCTGTTCGACACCCCGATCTACGACAAGGTGCCGGACCCGGAGGCGTTCAAGGCCAAGCTGGGCGAGAGCGTGGTGTACCCGCAGCGGCTGGGGGTGGCCGACGAGTTCGCCCGGTTCGCCCTCGAGGTGCTGACCAACGACTACATGAACGGCGAGACCATCCGGCTCGACGGCGCGATCCGGATGCCCCCGGCCTGATCGGCGGCCCGGCCACACGAACGAGCGGCGGGGACCCGGAAGGGCCCCCGCCGCTCGTCTCAGTTCCAGGTCACTCGTTGCCCTGGTTCTTCTTGTCCTTCTTGTCGGACTTGTCGTCCTTCTTCTTGCTGTCCGACTTCTTCTTGTCGTCCTTCTTCTTGTCGTCGTCCTTCTTCGGCGGGGTGTACGGCACGCCGGCCCGCTTGGCCGCCTGCGCCTTCCGCGCCTCCTGCAGGTTGGCCAGGCGGGCCTTCTCCTGCTTCTTGGTCGGCGGCTTCAGCTTGTTGACCTTGTAGAAGCCACCCTTGCCGTTCCGGGACTGCTTGACCTGGACCTGGTCGCCGACGTTCAGGGTGTTGAAGAACAACGCGTCGTTCGGGGCGCCCAGCCGGACACAGCCGGCGGACGGGGTGCTGAGCTTCCCACCGTGGAAGGCCACCCCGCCGCCGGTGAAGAACACCGCGTTCGGCATCGGCGCCGGGTCCCCGTTGGGCAGCGGGAACTCCTGGCTCTTGTGGTCCTTGTTCTTCTTGACCACCGAGAAGGTGCCGGTCGGGGTCTCCCGGCCCTTGCCCCCGGAGGCCACCTTGAACGGGCCGTGGGTGACCTTGCCGCCGGACATCAGCCACGCCTTCTGCGTATCCAGGTCGACGCAGGCGCGCGCGGTGGCGCCGCACGGTGCGCTGGCGGGTTTGTCCTTGTCCTTCTTGTCCTCGGCGGCGTAGGCCGGTTCCGCCACGAAGATCGAGGCCGCCGCGGTGAACGCCAGCACTCCGCCGCCGACGAACGCCGTACGCATGCGCCGGCTCATGATCTTGCTGATCACTCCGTACTCCCTGTGTCGTGGACCGGGTCCTGCCGCGACCGCCGAGGGCGGTCAGTCCTTCTTGTCGTCCTTCTTGTCCGACTTCTTCTTGTCGTCCTTCTTCTCGTCGGACTTCTTGTGCTCGGACTTCTTCTTGTCGTCGGCGGCCGGGGCGCCACCGGCGGCCCGCTGACGGGCGGCGGCGAGCCGCTTCTTGTTCTCCTCCTGCTGCTTCGCGTTCGGAGTCTTGAGCTTGTTGACCTTGTAGAAGCCGCCCTTGACCTTGTCCAGGGACTTGACCACCTGGACCTCGTCGCCGACGTTCAGGAAGTTGAACACCCGCAGGTCGGTGCCCCGGCCCACGTGGATGCAACCGGCCGAGGCGCGCGAGGGGTTGCCGCCGTGCAGCGCGATCCCGCCCGGGGCGAAGAACACCGAGTTCGGCATCGGCGCGGGCTGGCCGTTGGGCAGCGGGAACTCCCGGCTCTTGTGGTCCTGGTCCTTGGAGTAGACCCGGAACGTGCCGAGCGGCGTCTCCTTGCCGTAGCCACCCGAACTGATCTTGAAGCCGCCGCCGACGACCTTGCCGTCCCGGGCCAGCCAGGCCCGCTGGTCGTCGAGGTCGATGCAGGCCTTCGCGGTGGTGCTGCACGGCGTACCGGTGAGGGTGCCCTTGTAGGCGAACGCCGGGGCGGCGAGCCACCCGCCGAGGGCCGCGCTGAAGGCGAGCGTGACCCCGGAGACGATGGCGATGCGCCGGCGGCCGCTTCTGCGCTGCGAGCTCAAGTTGGGTGCTCCCTTGTGCTTATCCCCTGCCCGTGCTCGAACCGCAAGGGCCGTACCTCGATCGTGGTGACGCTCCTGAGGACCAACGACGGAGTGCGGGCGAGGTCGCGGACCGCTAGCCGACAATCTTGCCAACTCGCGAGGTTCCTGGTCAGGGGGTCGCTCGGACGGGTGACATCGGCGAAGTGCCACGATGGCCCGATGACCCCGTCACCCCTGCCCGGCCGGCTCGTCCTGCGCGGACGGCCGCTGCCGTTGATCAGTCCGGCCCGGGTGTATGTGTGCGGGATCACCCCGTACGACGTCACCCACCTCGGTCACGCCGCCACCTTCGTCTGGGCCGACGCGCTCGGCTCGGTGCTGCGGCTGGCCGGGGGCGAGGTGGAGGTCTGCCGCAACGTCACCGACATCGACGACGTGCTGGTCCGGGCGGCGGTCGAGCGCGGCCGGGGCTACGACGAGCTCGCGGTGACCGCCGAGCACCTGTTCGACCGGGACATGGCCGCGTTGCGGGTGCGCCCGCCCACGCACGCCCCGCGCGCGCACCGGCACGTCGGCCGGGTGGTGGAGCTGGCCGCCGCGTTGCTGGAGGTCGGCGCCGGCTACGTCCGGGACGGCTCGGTGTACTTCCGCGGCCGGGCGCACGCCGAGCGGGCCGGGTACCGGGAGCCGGCGGCGGCCGAGGAGCACGGCGAGGGGCCGGGCGACCCGGGCCCGGAGGACGCGTTCGACGTCGCGGTGTGGCGCCGCTCGGGGCCGGGCGACCCGGCGTGGCCCAGCCCGTGGGGTCCGGGGCGGCCGGGCTGGCACGCGGAGTGCGCGGCGATCGCCGCCGGGGTGCTGGGCCCCGCGGTCGACGTGGTCGTCGGCGGGGCCGACCTGACCTGGCCGCACCACTGCTACCAGGCCGGGATGGTCGAGGCCGCGATCGGTGTCGCCCCGTTCGCCCGGGCCTCGCTGCCGGTGGGCACGGTGCTGGTGGCCGGGGAGAAGATGGCCAAGTCGACCGGCAACCTGGTGCTGGTCTCCGAGCTGCTGGCCGGGCATCCGGCGGGCGCGGTGCGGTTGTTGCTGCTGGACCGGCCCTGGTCGCGGGACTGGGACTTCGAGGCGGACGGCCTCGACGCGGCGGAGAGCCGGCTGGAGCGGCTGTACTCGGCGGCCGGTCGGCGCCCGCCGCCGGGCCGGGCCGGGTCGCCCGACGGCGCGGTGGCCGAGGTGGTCGCCGCGCTGCTGGACGACCTGGACGTCCCGCGCGCCCTCGCGGTGGCCGAGGACGCCGGTGGCGAGGCCGCGCGGCTGGTGCTGCGCACCCTGTCGCTGGGGTGATCGGGCGGCCGCGATCAGTGACGAACACCGCGTCGTCATCCGGTCCGGCCGCTTGCTGCGCTGTGAAGCGTCCACTATTTTCGAGGTTCGACCGGCGTCGCTCGTCCCCCTCGCCGGTTCGCGGTTTCTCCTGGTCAGGAGCCTGATCAGGGCCTGCTACGAAAGCGATCCCGGATGGACCTGAAGCCCAGCGAGGCGACCGAGGACTACCGCCGCCAGGTACGCACCTTCCTGACCGACAACCTCCCCCAGGGCTGGGCGGGGGAGGGGGCGCTGAGTCCGGAGGAACGCGCGGAGTTCCTGCCGAGGTGGCGTGACCTGCTGCGGGACAACGGCTACCTCGGGCTGAACTGGCCGACCGAGTACGGCGGCGCCGGGCTCGGGCCGCTGGAGCTGCACATCGTGCAGGAGGAGTTCGCCCGGGTGGGGGCGCCCACGCTGCCGCTGCCCAGCGACCTGTTCGGCTTCCTGCTGATCGGCCCCACGCTGATCCACCGGGGCACCCCGGACCAGAAGGAGCGGTTCGTCCCGAAGATCCTCTCCGGGGAGTACCGGTTCGCCCAGGGGTTCTCCGAGCCGGAGGCCGGCAGCGACCTGTTCGGGCTGCGCACCAAGGGTGTGGTGGACGGCGACGAGTGGGTGGTCAACGGGCAGAAGGTCTGGCAGACCTCCGGCGACGCGGCCAACTGGATCTTCGTGCTGACCCGCACCGAGCCGGACGCGCCGAAGGCCAAGGGCCTGTCCATGCTGCTGGTGCCGATCGAGCAGCCCGGCGTGATGGTCCGCCCGATCCGCACCATGACCGGGGAGAACGAGTTCTGCGAGGTGTTCTTCGACGACGCCCGCACCTCGGTGGACAACATCGTCGGCGGCCGGGGCGAGGGCGCCTCGGTGACCATGACCCTGCTCGGGTTCGAGCGCGGCGCGGGGGACGGCGGCAAGTACATCGAGCACCACGACGAGCTGCTGCGGCTGGTCGACACGGTGGTGCGCACCGGCAGGCGGGACGACCCGGGGATCCGCCAGCGGCTGGCCTGGTGCCACTCGAAGGTGGAGATCCTCAAACTGCTCACCCTGCGCACGCTCACCGGCGCCCTGGCCGGTGAGCAGCCCGGCGCCCGGTCGTCGATCGTGAAGATCTTCGTCAGCGAGTTCGAGGCCGCGCTCACCGACCTGGCCATGGACGTGCTCGGGCCGGACGGCCTGGTGCGCAGCGGGGCACCCGGGGTGGCCAACCTCGGCCCCGACCTGCTCGGCGCGCCGAACTCGGTGAACGCCTGGCAGAACGTGTACATGACCTCGCGGGCGGCCACCATCTACGGCGGCTCCAGCCAGATCCAGCGCAACACCATGGCCGAGCGGCTCCTCGGCCTTCCCCGTGAACCGCAACCCGCCGGGAGCGCCAAGTGAAGTTCGCCCTGGACGACGACCAGCGCCAGCTGCAGAGCGTGCTGCGCGGGTTCCTCGACGAGCACAGCGCGTCGGAGCAGGTCCGCAAGGTCATCGACACCCCACGCGGGTACGACGCCGACCTGTGGCGGCGCCTGGGCACCGAGCTCGACGTGCTGGGCATCAACCTGCCTGAGGCACACGGCGGGTCCGGCTCGTCCTTCGTGGAGCTGGCCGTGGTGGCCCGCGAGCTGGGCCGCGCGGTGGCCCCGGTGCCCTTCCTGGGCAGCGTGGTCCTGGCCGGCCAGGCGCTGGTGCACTCCGGCGACGCCGCGGCGCAGGCCGAGTGGCTGCCGAAGATCGCCACCGGAGAGCTGCTGGCCACGCTGGCCGACCCGGCCCTGACCGACGGCCTCACCGCGACCGGCGACACGCTGTCCGGTACCGCGCGGCACGTGCTGCACGGCGCCGAGGCGGAGCTGCTGCTGGTCCTGGCCGACACCCCGGACGGCCCGACCCTGTTCGCGGTGGCCGGGGACGCGGCCGGCGTGCACCGCGAGTCGCAGACGCCGTTCGACCTCACCCGCCGGCTGGCCGACCTGAGCTTCACCGACAGCCCGGCCCGACCGGTCGGTGAGCTCGGCGCCGGTGCGGCGACCGCGGCGGCGGCCCTGGACCGCGCGGCGATCGCGCTGGCCGCCGAGCAGGTCGGCGGCGCGGAGCGGTGCCTGGACACCGCGGTGGAGTACGCCAAGACCCGCCAGCAGTTCAACCGGCCGATCGGCTCGTTCCAGGCCATCAAGCACCTGCTGGCCGACCTGCTGGTGGAGGTCGAGTCGGCCTCGGCCGCCGCCGACTACGCGGCCTGGGTGGTGGACGGCGAGCCCGGCGAGGTGCCGCACGCCGCTTCGTTGGCCAAGGCGTTCGCCTCGGACACCTACCTGCTCGCGGCGAAGACGAACATCCAGGTGCACGGTGGGATCGGCTTCACCTGGGAGCACGACGCGCACCTGCACTTCCGCCGGGCCACCTCGGGCAAGCAGCTGCTCGGCTCGCCGGAGGTGCACCGCGAGCGGCTGGCCGTGCACCTGATCGACAACCGCTGAGCGACCGGTCATGTCGTGGGTGCAGAACGCCAACTGCTTCCTGTCCCGGTACACCGTTCACCTGCACCGGCGGGCGGAGTTCGAGGCCGCGCTGGGTGAGCTGCTCGACTTCGCCGACAGCTGGTACCGGGAGGGCTGCAACTTCGCCTTCCACGGCTGGGCCCGGGACCCGAACCAGTGGGTGGCGATCGCCTCGTGGAAGAGCGAGGAGATCCTCGCCCGGCTGCGGGACACGCCGGAGTTCCAGGACATCACCGTGCGGATGCTGGACTGCTGCTCCGAGGCGATGACCATGGAGGAGTTCAGCGGGATGCAGGTCGACCGCTCGGTGTTCGACACCTACCCCGCCGGGCGGTCACAGGTGCACCTGCCCAGCGGGGCCCTCGACGTCGTCTTTCTGTGACGGTGTTCCTCTAGCGGCGGTCGGCCTTGGCGATGGTCAACCCGAGCGCCTCGAAGTCCCAGGCGTCTGCGGTGCCACGGTTGCGGAGCAGGTGCTTCTGCACCCGGTTGGTCGGGGTGAGCGGCAGCTCGTCGAGGAACTCCACGTAGCGGGGGACGGCGAAGTACGGCAGCGTCGCGCCGAGGAACCCGTGCAGCTCGGCCGGCTCGAACGACTCCCCGGGCGCCAGCACCAGGCAGGCCTTGACGTCGTCCTCGCCCAGCGGGGAGGGCACCGCGTGCACGGCGGCCGCCGCGATCTTCGGGTGGGTGGCGATGGCCGCCTCCACCTCCAGCGAGGAGATGTTCTCCCCGCGCCGGCGCATGGCGTCGGCCTTCCGGTCGACGTAGTAGAGGTAGCCGTCCGCGTCGGCCCGGGCCAGGTCGCCGGTGTGGTGGCGGCCGCCGTCCGGCAGCGGGTCGTGGTTGCGGTACCCGGCGAACATGACGTGCGGCTCCCGGGCCGCGATGGTGATCTCCCCGACCTCCCCGACGCCGACCTCGACCCCGTCGTCGTCGAGCAGCCGCACGTCCAGCGAGGGGTTGGCCCGACCCAGCGAGGTGCGCTTGCCCGGGTCGCGGTCGATCGGGCTGCCGGTGATCGGGTTGCACTCGGTCTGCCCGTAGGTCTCGGAGATCACCTGGACCCCGAACCGCTCGGCGTACGCCTCCTGGGCGGCGACCGGCATCGGCACCCACACCCCGAGCCGCATCGAGTGCTCCCGGTCGCGGTCGGTGGGCGGGGCGGCCAGCGTGGCCATGGCCATCGGGCCGACCCCGAAGCCGACGGTTGCCCGGGTCTCCCGGGCCGCCTCCAGGAACCCGCTGGCGCTGAACTGCTCGAGGAAGGCGATCGAGTTGCCGGCCAGCAGCGGCGGCATCAGCGCGATGCCCTGCCCGCCGATGTGGAACAGCGGCATCGCGGTGACCGTGCGGTCGCCCGGGCGCAGCCAGTCGTTCTGGAACCACGGCCACGGCATGGCCATGTAGTAGCCGTGGCTGAGCATGCAGCCCTTGGGTGGCCCGGTGGTGCCCGAGGTGTACATGATCGCGATCAGGTCGCCCGGGTCGACCGGGGTGTCCGGGGCGGCCCGCCCCGGGGCCGCGACCTCGGCGAACGGCACCGTGCCGTCCGGGGCCTCGGGCACGTCCCCGACCGCGACCGTGGCCCGCAGGTCCGGCAGCTCCAGCTCCGTCACCTGACGCAGCGCCGGCGCGTCCCCGATCAGTGCGCTGACCCCGGCGTCGACCAGCGGGTGGCGCAGGAACCCGCCCTTCAGGAACGGGTTCACCGGCACCTGCACCGCGCCCAGCTTGGCCAGCGCGAACACCGTCAGCAGGTACTCCAGCCGGTTGGGCAGCACCACCGCCACCCGGTCGCCCTTGACCACCCCCAGCTCGGCCAGGCCCCCGGCCAGCGCGTCGGTGCGGGTGTCGACCTCGGCGTAGCCCAGCCAGTCCGGACCGCAGCGCAGGAACTCACCGTCCGGGTTCTCGGCCGCCCAGTACCGCAGCCGCTCGGCGGGCAGCCGCCAGCGGCGCCATTCGTCGGGGAGGGGCATCGCGCTAGCTCGACCGCTCGCCCGGCGGGAAGGTGACGTGCAGGTTCTGGATGCCCCGGGTGACGCCCTGGTACAGCGTGGGTGGCTCGGTGACCCGGTAGTCGCCGAGCCGGGGCAGCGCCTCCTCGAGCAGCACCTTCAGCTCCAGCCGGGCCAGCGCGGCGCCCAGGCAGCGGTGCGCGCCCACCCCGAAGGAGAAGTGCCGGTTCGGGCTGCGGTCCAGGCGGATCTCCTCCGGGTCCGGGAACTCGTTCGGGTCGTGGTTGGCCATCATCCAGCTCAGCTGGATCCGCTCACCCTCGCCGATCTCCTGGCCGTGCAGGACGTGCGCCCGGGTGACGGTGCGGAACAGCGTGGGCAGCGGGGTGATGTGCCGCAGCAGCTCCTCGACGGCCGCCGGGATGCGGGCGGGGTCCTCGACCAGCTCGCGGCGCTCGGTCGGGTGCTCGGCCAGCCAGTAGAGCATGTGCGAGCCGGCGTTGGTCGTGGTGTCCAGCCCCGCGGACATCAGCATGACCATGACCAGCACGAACTGCTCGGCGGTCAGCGGTTCGCCGTCCGGGGCCATCCGGGTGACCAGCGTCGGGATGTCGTCCAGCGGCTCGTCGTGGCGCTGCTGATACAGCTCGGTGAAGTAGGCGGCCGTGGACAGGATGGCCTCGATGTCCTGCCCGCCGGAGCTGAGCAGCCGCATGGCCCAGTCCTGGAACTTGTCCCGGGCGTCGACCGGGATGCCCAGCACGGGGGTGTTCACGATGGCCGGGATGGGCACGGTGAGCTGCTGGGCCAGGTCGGCCCGGCCGTCCTCGATGAACGAGTCGATCAGCTCGGTGACCGTCTCGCGGGCGTGCGGCTCGAACTTCGCCACCGCGGCGGGGGAGAACCGGGGGATCAGCGGGCCGCGGTAGTGCGCGTGCTGCGGCGGGTCGCTCTCGATCGGCGGCAGCGGCGGCATGCCGTGCGACGGGAAGGACACCCCCTGGCCCGCGCAGTAGGTCGCCGGGTCCCGGGTGATCTCCCAGATGTCCTGGTAGCGGGTGGGGATCCAGGACCCGCCGTGCTGGTCGCTGTGCCCCATCGGGCAGCTGTCCTGCATGGTGCGCAGCAGCGGAACCGGGTTCTCCCGCAGGCACAGGCTGGTGAGGTGGTCGTACCCGGTGAACAAATCGTCTGGTGCTGCCTCGGACATGATCCCACCTCGCCGTGTTTCTCATCCGGTCGTTCGACAGAGAGACTGACGGCCCTCATCGTCCGCTGTCAAGCCTTGGAACTGCTACGACGTACGGAAGACCACATGCTGGACGGAGCCTGGTAGGCTCAGTCGACCGGGCTGTTCGAACGATCGGTTGAGACAGCGTCATCGGTTGAGAGACTGTGATGGAGGGATGCGGGTGGCGACCGCCGCCGGTGTGGACAAGCGGACGACGCTGATGCGCGAGGCCGCGCACCTGTTCCGGCTGCGTGGTTACCACGCCACCTCGATGAGTGACATCGCCGACGCAATGAGCCTGAACAAGGGGACGCTCTACTACTACTTCCCCTCCAAGGCCGACATCCTGCACGCCATCTACCTCGAGGCGTACGCGCGGCTGGACGAGAACGTCTGCCGGGTGCCCGCCGAGCTCCCGGCCGACGAGGAGCTGGTCGGCTACGTCCGGGCCATCCTGCACACCATCTCGACGGTGCCCGACGTGATCGCGGTGTACTTCCAGGAGCATCCCTGGCTGGAGACCTCGCTGACGGCCGAGCAGGCCCAGGGGGTGCGGGCCAAGGAGGCGCAGTTCACCGAGCAGCTGCGGTCGATCATCGCCGGGGGGATGCGGGACGGGGTGTTCCGCCGGGTCAACGACCGGTTGCTGGCCATCCAGCTGCTGTCGATGATCTCCTCGCTGTACCGCTGGCACCTCTCCGAGGACGACTCCTCGGCCGAGCTGGTTGCCGACACGATCATCGGCTACCTCTACGACGGCATCCTCAACCGTCGCTGACCGCTGTCCCGGTGCCGCCGGCCGGGAACGCCTCGGCGCAGGCGGCGTCGACGCTCGGCGCGGTCGGGATGCGGACGTCGCACCCGTCGAGCGTCGTGTCGTCCCGGGTGACCACGCGCACCGGTACCCCGGCGTCGAGGCCCGCGTCCCGGGCCTCGACCAGCGCGCCCACCCCCGCCTCGGACAGCGCGCCCGCCCGGCCCAGGTCGACGACCAGGCGGGTCAGGCTGCCGCCGGCCAGGATCCGCCCCAGCCGTCCGCCCAGCTCGCGGGCCCCGTCCGCGTCCAGGTCGCCCGACACGGTGACCACCACCACGGCGCCGCACATCCGCCGGTGCACGGTCAGCCGGAGACCGGCCGGGGCGGGGGCGGGCGGTTCGGGGGTGGTCGGCTCGGGGCCGGGCAGGAGCAGCGAGGGCAGCGCGACCAGGTGACGCTGAACCCGGTCGCGCAGCCGGCGGGGGTCCAGCCGATGCGGGGTCGCGATCATTCAGTGCCTCCCGGGGGCGGTGGTGGAAGGGCGGCCCCGGCCCGTTGTGCACGCGCGCGCGGACCCCGGACCCTCGCAGGCGGAGGATCCGGGGTCGCGGGCGCCGATCGGAGCACCCGGCGGTGACCGGGAGCGATCGAGTTACTTCTTGGCCAGCGCGTCGACCTTGGCGGTCAGCGCGGCGACGGCCGACTTGAGCTCGTCCAGGTCGCTGCCGGACGAGTCGGAGTCGGAGTCGGTCCAGTTGCGACCGGCCTTGCGCAGGTCCTTCTCGGTGTCCTTCGCGCGGTCGACGACCTCGTCGTCCACGAAGTCCTTGATGTCGTCGACGATGTTCGAGAAGAGGTTGGTGACGCTGGAACCGTTGCGAGCCATGATGTTCTCCCGGCTGTTTGAGAGGTGGTTGCTTCCTTACGCACTGCGTAATTTACGCACCGCGTAAACGGTCGGTCAAGACCGTGTGGGCCAGCTCACCAGCGGGAACTCTCCGGCGGTGCTCAGCCCGTGAGGTGCGCGCGCAGGTCGTCCAGGAACCCCGAGTAGATGCCGCGGAACGTCGTGCTCAGCTCGCCGGCCAGGGCGGGGTCGCAGTCGAACTCCCCGTACCACTCCACGAAGGTGCCGCCGCGGTCGGTGACCGGGCGGGCCCGGACGGTGCCCCGGTAGGCGGTCGCCGGGAAGGGGATGGCGCCGTCGAACTCGTAGGAGTAGCCGCGGTCGACAGTGTCGGCGTCGTCGTAGCGGACCAGTCGTTCCCGGGCCACGTGCCCCTCCGGCTCGAGGACGAGCACCCGCACCGAGCCCACCGGGCCCCGCCCGTCCCCGCCCTCGGCCGTGCCGGAGCGGATCCGGCCCACCCAGGCGGGCAGGCCGTGGAAGTCGCCGAGCACGGCCCACACCGTGTCCACGTCGGGTTCCAGCACGGTGCTCACGTAGGCGATGCTCATGACGCGCATCCTGTCCGATCGGGTTGCTCGTCGCGCGGCCGCGGTGGCGCCGCCGGTTCCAGCGGCCGGGCGGCCCCGGCCGCGAGCAGGCCGACCAGCAGCGCGGCCAGCACGACCAGCAGCGCGTGCAGGATGCCGACCCGCTCGGCGAGCAGCCCGATCAGCGGCGGTCCGGCGAGGAACGCGGTGTAGGCGATGGCGCTGACCACCCCCACCCGGGACGCCGCCCGCACCGGGTCGTCCGCCGCCGCGCTCATTCCCACCGGGAAGCCCAGCGCCGCGCCGACGCCCCACAGCGCCGCCCCACCGAGCGCCCAGCCCGGCCCGGGCGCGGTGATCACCACGATCAGCCCGGCCAGCGCGAACGCGGCGGTGACCCGCAGGGTGACCACCCGGCCGAAGCGGTCGAGCAGCGCGCCCCCGCACAGCCGGGACAGGGTCATCGCGGACAGGAAGGCCCCGAACCCGATGGCGCCGAGCGTCTCGTCCGCGCCGTGCCCGTCGACCATGGCCAGCGCCATCCAGTCGTTCGCGGACCCCTCGGTGAAGGCGAAGGCCAGGGTCATCAGGCCGACCGCCAGCGTCCGGGGCTCGCGCCAGGCGCTCCGCCCACCCGCGCGTGGGCCCGCCTTCCGGTGGTCGGGGGCCGTGACCGGCGGTGGGAACCCGCGCACCGCCACCGCCATGGCCAGCGGGGCGAGCACCGCCGCGCCGAGCACCGGCCCCGGCACCGGGATGTCCCGCGCCGCGGTGAGCGCCCCGACCCCGGCGCCGGTCACCGTGCCCAGGCTGAACGCGGCGTGCAACCGGGGCATCAGCGACCGGCCCAGACCCCGCTCCACCTCGGCGCCGGCCACGTTCATCGCCACGTCCCAGACGCCCATGCCGAAGCCGGTGAGCAGCAGCCCGGCGCCGGCCGGGAGCCGGTTGCCGGTGGCCAGCCCGTAGGCCAGGGCGGCCAGCCCGACCGCGACCAGCGTCCCGCCACCGAGCACGATCCGGGCGGGCCCCCACCGGTGCACCAGCGGGCCGGCCAGGGGCAACCCGAGTACCGCGCCACCGGACAGGCACAGCAGCAGCAGGCCCAGCCCGGCCGGGGTCAGCGCCAGCGCGTCGCGCACCGCCGGGGTGCGGGACAGCCAGGACGCGAAGCACAGACCGTTGATGCCGAACGCCGCGGTCACCGCGACCGTGGCCCGCGTCGGCATCCGGACGAACTCCCGCCGTGTCGCCTGCCTCGTCACCCGCGCACTCTCCCGTCAGTCGGCACCTCCTCGACCATACGGATCGCTACGCCGCCGTTCCCCCTGATTGGGTCCGGCCACGACCGCCCGACCCATGGAAGACTCGACGTCGCCCGGGTCCGCACAGTGAGCTCACAGTCGTCCGGGGAATGACGCACCCGCAGGAGGAGGATCCGTGATCCTGATCGTGCTCAAAGCCCGTATCCGGCCCGAGAAGCGCGACGAGTGGCTGGCCGGCATCGAGAAGTACACCAACGACGTGCGGTCCGAGCCGGGCAACGTGTCGTTCGACTTCTACCAGAACGGTCTGGACGCCGACGAGTACGTCATCGTCGAGGTGTTCGCCGACGGGGACGCCGGCTCGGCGCACGTGGCCACCGACCACGCGCAGGCCTTCTTCGGGGCCATGCCGGCCTGGGTCGCCGAGCGTCCGAAGATCAATTACCAGGACCTGGACGGCGAGGCCTGGTCGGAGATGGCCGAGGTCACCCCCGAGTAGCGGTCATCAACACCGTGTTCCTGCTCGCCATGGGCGCCTGGTTCCTGCTGTCGGTGCTCGTGGGGCTGGGGGTCGCGCGGATGATCCGCAACCGCGACCGCCAGCGGCCCGACCGGGAGCCGTGAGGCCTACTCCCAGTGGTCCTCCTCGGCGCCGGGCCGGCCGGCCTCGTAGCGGGCCCGGCGGAGCATCAGGCCGCAGGTGACGCTCATCCCGACCACGAACACGATCACCGGGATCCAGTACCCGATCACGCCGTTCCAGGCGAACGGCCCGGTCTTGAAGAACACCGCGAGCACCCCGCCGGCTCCGGTGATCGCCACCCAGACGTTCAGGTACGCGGCCCAGCGTGGCCAGATCGGCCGTTCCCGGATGTCCATGAACCCGGCCGTCGCCATGCACAGGTACTGGATCGAGTAGGTGGCGATGAACGAGCTCCAGGCGAACCAGCAGTAGTCGTTCAGCGCCCGGATCACGTCCGGGTCCGCCTCCGGCCGGTAGGACGCGGTCAGCCAGGCCAGCCCGATCACCTGGAAGATCATCACCAGCGCGATCGCCCCGCCGAACTGCACCGGGGCCAGCAGCCCGAGCCGGCCCTCGATCTTCTTGATCTCGGCGGACACCACGGCGAAGAACGGCAGCATCAGGGCGGTGGCGAACATGGCCACCAGCACCCCGACCCGGATCCCGGTGCGGTCGGCGTCGAACACTCCGGCCAGCTCCGGTGCGCTCAGTGCGGGGGACGGCGGCGGGACGAACCCGGCCCCGAACGCGAACGCCGCTCCGGCCCCGACCACGGCGGCCGGCCAGCACCAGATGGCCAGCCGCCAGATCCGCTGCTTGATCGCCGCCCGCCGGGCCAGCGCGGCGACCAGCGCCTGATCCGTCCGGGTCCCGGACTCGCGGTGCTCGACCGACATGGAGCCTCCTACTTGTTGCGGCGGAACGGCCTGGTCAGCGGGGTGCCGCGGAGGTCACGCAGCACCGCGCGGGCGGCCTGCTGGCCGGGCACGCCGCAGATACCGGCGCTGGGGTGGGTGCCGCCGCCGGAGAGGAACAGGCCCGGGACCGAGGTGCGGTAACCGGCGAACCCGGCCGCCGGGCGCAGCGGGCCGAACCGGGTCGCCGTCGGGTCGACGTGGTAGACGTTGCCGTTGGGGGAGCGGAACCGGCGCTCGAAGTCCAGCGGGGTCATCACCTGCCGGTCGATCTCCAGCTCGCCCAGCCCGTCCAGGTACTTCGACGCGGTGGCCAGCACCCGCTCGGCGGTCGGCGCGGCGAGCTTTGGCCAGGGCGTCCCCGGGTAGGCCGGGGAGATGCCCGACCAGAACCAGAAGGTGTCCTGGCCCTCCGGCGCCTGGCTGGGGTCGGGCCCGGTCGGGATGATCGCCACCCCGGGCAGCGGGTCGGGCACCTGGCCCCGCGCGCAGTCCTGCCAGGCCCGCACGTGCTCCTCGAAGGTGGTCCAGACCAGGGCGGGTTTGCGCAGGTCGATCCCGTCGGTGCGCTGCGCCTGGTGCGCGGCGAGCTCCAGCCGGCCGCGCAGCGCCACGTCCACCTTGAACGACGCTCCGTCGGTGGAGTCGGTCGGGATGTGCCGGGCGCGTTCGGCCAGATGGTCGGGCAGCGTGCCGTCCGGCAGCCACTCGGTGAGCGGGATCCGGACGTTGTTGGTGGTGAGCACGGTGCGGGCGGTGAGCTCGGTGCCGTCGGCCAGCCGGACGCCGGTCACCCGGCCGGCGCGCACGGTCAGCCCCTCGACCACCGAGTCGAACCGGATCCGACCGCCGTGCGCGGCGTAGCACCGGGCCAGCGCGTCGGTGATCGCCCCGGTACCGCCGACGAACCGGCCGACGCCGGCCCGGTGGATCAGCCCGAAGTAGATCATCACCCAGGCGGTGCCGTCCTCGGACATCGGCGCGAAGCAGGGCAGCGCGGCCAGCAGGGCCCGGAGCCGCCGGTCGGTGAACCGCTCGGCCACGAACTCCGCGTGCGAGGCGCTGAAGAAGTGCGCCATCGGCCCCAGCCGGGTCGGATGCAGGGCGGACCGCGCCGCGCCGGCGGCCATGTCCCGCAGGCCGGTGAAGGCGGGCCGCATCGGGTTGGTGTTCATGAACGGGACGACCACGTTCATCGCCGCGTCCAGGGTGTTCGCCAGCTCCAGGTACGCGCTCGCGTCGGCCCGGGAGTACCGGCCGATCTCCTCGGCGGTGCGCACCGGGTCGCGGTGGATGCACAGGCTGGAGCCGTCCCCGTCCAGGAAGGCGTACGGCGGGTCGACCTCCAGCTCGGTCAGCCCGAAGCGCTCCAGCCCCAGCTCCTCCGGGATCCGGGTGGTCCGCCACAGCGACGAGTCCATGGCGCCCTCGTTCACCAGGTGCCCGGGGGCCTTGGCCAGCACCGGGTTGGTGGAGGTCATCCCGCCGACCTTGCCGGTGGACTCCACCACCAGCACGTTCAGCCCCGCCCGGGCCAGGTAGCAGCCGGCGGTGAGCCCGTTGTGGCCGGCGCCGACGATCAGCACGTCGGTCTCGCCGTTACCCGGTATAGCGGTCACTGTATGAGATTCGCCGTTGCGTCGCGTCGTGTCAAGGCTGACCGGGTACCGAGTCGAATCCAAACGCCGATAGATTCCACCCATGACCGAGCCGGACCCGCACGCGCCGAACCCGATGCACCACCGCTCCGGCCCGGACGACGCCTGGTCGACGATCAACACCCGGGAGAACTACCAGGGGGTGATGAGCCCGCTCGGCGCCACCCTGTGGCTACCGATCTCCGACCTGGCGGTGAACGGCACCTTCCACGACCTGGGCGTGCTGCGCCGCGACGAGATCCGGGTGGAGGCCACGCCCGGCGAGGCCACCTCGGCGGTGTTCTACGGCCGCTACACCGCCGGGATCAACTACTTCCGCCGGGTGAGCGACCTGATCCCGGGCACGTCGGGGGCGGCGTTCGAGGAGCAGATCTTCGGCTCGGTGCGGTCCGGGGCGGCGTCCGGATCCTCGAAGCGGCGGTATCCCGTGGTAGCGGTGAAGGCCCCGCTCACCGTGGTCCGGCTGCCCCGCCGGCTGCGGGAGATGACCCGGCGGCTGGACCGCTGGTGGCGGTTCGCCACCTCGCCCGCCGGGCTGGGGCGGCCGGTGCCCGAGCAGTTCCGCGAGGCCTTCGACATGCTCGAGTACGCGATGCGGGTGCACGTGACCGGCACGTTCGTCGCCCAGGGTGTGTTCGACGCGCTGGCCAAGCTGGCCGCCGGGGCCGGCCGGCCCGGCCTGCACCTGGAGCTGTCCACCGGGTACGGCCAGATGGTCGAGCTGGAGCTGGTGGCGGCGCTGGACCGGGTGGCCCGGGGTTCGTGGACGCTGGAGGAGTTCCTGGCCGAGTACGGCTTCCGCTGCGCCGGCGAGGTGGAGATGTCGAACCCGTCCTGGCGGGAGCGCCCGGAGCTGGTCGAGCGGCTGGTGGCCAAGTACCGCGCCGCCGGCGACCGCCCGGACCTCACCGCCGCGGCCGCCGCCCGGACCACGGCCCGTCGCGCCGCCGAACGCGAGCTGCTGGCCGCGCTCCCGTCGTCCCGGCGGCCGGTGGCCCGGCTGCTGCTGAAGCTGGCGGCGGTGTTCATCCCGCTGCGCGAGGAGGGCAAGGCGGCGCTGGCCCGGGCCTTCGACGGCGCCCGCGCGGCGTGCGGGGCCCGGGGCCGGGAGCTGGTCGCGGACGGGGTGATCGACCAGGTGGACGACGTGTTCTACCTGACCCTGGACGAGATCCGGGGTGCGCCACCGGCCGACGCTCGGGACCTGGTCGCCACCCGCCGGACGCTGCGGGCGGCCTACGAGCGGCTGGACGTGCCGGACGCGTGGATCGGTCAGCCGGTGCCTCTCGAGATCGACCGGCCCGGCTCGGCCGAAGCGGGGGAGCGGGTGACCGAGGTGACCGGGACGGCGGCCGCGCACGGGGTGGTCGAGGGCGTCGCGCGGGTGCTGGCCTCGGCCGAGGAGTGCGACGACCTGGAGCCGGACGAGATCCTGGTCTGCCGCACCACCGACCCGTCCTGGGCCTCGGCGTTCCACCTGGCCGCCGGCGTGGTGATCGACATCGGGTCCACCTCGTCGCACGGCGCCATCGTGGCCCGGGAGATGGGCCTGCCCTGCGTGATCGGCACCGGCGACGGCACCGCCCGGCTGCGCACCGGTGACCTGCTCCGGGTGGACGGCGGCCGAGGCGTGGTCAGCGTCCTGAAACCGGCCTCCGCCGAGTCCTGAGACCTACTACGCCTAGTCCTCGGGCTATCGCACGGCTCGGTTGGCCGACTACCGGTCGCGGTGATCACGAAGCTCACCGAGATCCTGAAATGGTCCCGCGTCGCTCACGTGAGGGGCGTATCAACTATGCCGGTGCCTTGGGTGCCGCCCCATTCGACGAAGGCGAGAGTGGCACGGCGGTACGGCGACGGAATCATGGCCAGACGGAGGGGACGCCAAAGGTCGTCGTTGTCACTGACAATCAAGTCGCCGTCCCGGCGCAGTAGCCAGATGTGCTCTGCGTGCAGGTGCAGAACCGCGTCGCCAGAAACCGCTTCGAGCAGCCCGGAGACTACACGGATCATGTCATCTTGTTGCAAGGACACCTCGTGCTTCTTGCCCACCCAAAAGATGACTCTGACCGTTGCGGCGATCCCCAGGTCCTCGACCACCGGATCCCATGGCCCGGGCGTCGTGTCCATGACGCGGACCCAGGTACCCAGCACGGTACCGGTGCCCTCGAGTACCTCATCAACGGTGGTTGACGGCTCAACCACGCCGCCAGCCCCGGCGATACTGAGAACGCGGTCCGCGACTTCCGTCGCAGGCAACGGCGTGACTAATTCGAATGTGTACGAGATAGACATACGTGCTGTCCTTTGCCGGGGTCAGGGCAGGAAGTGCTGAATGTTGCCCTGTTTGTCGATCACGATCATTTCTTTCAGTCCTTGCATGGGCCAGTCGCGGAATTGAGCTCGCAGCGCCTCAAGGTCGACGTCATTATTCTTGAGATTGAGCACGATCCGTTCGGTCTGCCCCGTTTCAATCTTTCCCCTCTGGATGTTGCTCCAGATGTTGCGAGGATTCGCTGTCGTGGGTGTGTAGGCGTCGAAAATCTTACCTTCGATACGGTAGTCGGGGTTCTTCCCGCCCGGCACGACCGGGTTCTGCTCGATCTCATAGCCCCCTCGGGCCAGATCGATGGCCGCTTCGTTCTCGCCTGCTAGCCCGTCCACGGTCGCGGGGTCGTCACCTTTCTTGGGGCGGGCCGGTGGGCCGATTGGTTTGGCGTTCGGGTCTGGGCTTCGCGATGGCGTGATTTGCGAGGCGACGGCGTTAGGTGAGCCGGCGGGATTGTCTGGAGGGCCGGCTTCCGGCTGTGCGGATGGGGTGGTGTTGTTGGGTTGGTACCCGAGATCGGGCGTGGACGGTCCTTCAGCCGATGGCGGTGCGCCGGCGCCGGGTCCGGCGATGGTCTTGTACTGCCGGGTTGCCGGGTCCCATTGCTGAATGGTGCCGTCGGGTTGGTAGAGGTTCGGTCGTTCGGGGCCCCCAGCGGTATCCGGTGGAGTGTTGGTGTCCGCGTCGCTGGCTTTGGGGTCAGCGGGTGCGCCCAGGGGTGGCCCGGGGATGGTGTTGGCGCCAGGCCCCGCGGCGGTTTCGCCGGATGAGGTGGCGGTGCCGACCGAACGGGTCAGGTCGCGGCCCGGTCCCGCTCCTGTAGCGGGACCGGGAGCTCCACCTCGGGTTTCGAACGCCGGCACGGCATTCTTTGGTTGATCGGGCCTGGTGAGGAGTGGTCGGGAGGGAACCAGCATTTCGGCGCCGAGGCGGGCCATACGGAGTGCGCGAACCGGGGGGACGGCGAAGCTGATCACTTGGGAGACGATCTCGGCGTTGCGGGCATTTCGGGCCTGGTTGGCGGCGCTGTCGGCGGCGATCTTGTCGCTTTCGGCGGGGGTGGGACTGGCCGAGACCCCTGATTTCAGGTAGTACTGAGCGAAGCGGCCTTTGGCGAGATCGTTCATCGCTTCCCGGACGCTGGTCTCCGGGGTCCGCCGCTGGAAGGGGAAGCTCCGGTTGCTGCCGTCGATGGCGTGCGCCGTGCAGTCCGCGGTGCCCTCGGCGCAGGTGCCGGTCACGACCATCCGACGGTCCGAGGCGGTCCACACGTCCCGGGTGCCGGACTCGGTGTTGGTCCACTCCAGCATGTCGGGTGGCATGTCCACGGGTTGGCCGTCGAACATCACCCGCTGGGTGCCCGGTGCCGGCTGGGAACCGGGCTGGGCGACGACCGCGCCGGGTGGCAGCTCCACCCGGGCGGGGGGTGCGGTCGCTGCCGAGGTCGGTTGTTCGGGCGTGCCCGGGGTTCGTGGGGTGGCCGTGACACCTGGGTTCTCCGGGTTGGTTCCCGGTACGGGCGCCGGCCCGGCTCCGATCTGGCCGGCCGGTTCCGGGCTCCTGGTCTGGCCGGAACCGGCGACGGCCGAGCCGGCCTGATCCGTAGAGGTGCCCGGCGACGCCGCCGCAGAGTTGGCCGCGCTGCCCGGCTGAGTGCGCTCGGCGGGACCGGGTGCGGCCACTACCGGACCCGGGTCTGAGCCCTCCCGGGCGTCGGAGTCCGGCCGGGGCTCGGTCGGGGCGCTTGCCGCCGGCGCGGGTTCCCGGCCGGAGTCCCCACCCTTGTCCTCGCCGACGTCACTGTCGGGCGTGCTCTTGGGCTCCACTTTGGGGGCGCCGCCACCCTTGCTGTTGCTCTCACCATCCGAGCCCGAGTTCGACGAGCCGCTCACCGCCGGCGGTGACGAACCGGCGTCGCTACCACCGGTGTCACCCCCGGTACCACCCTCGGGATTGGTCGGCACCGGGGACACGGCGGCGGCCGGGGACACGGCCACGATCGACGAACCGGCGCCGGGCCACCACGGGCCAGCGGCCCCCAGCAACATGGCCAGCACCAGTACGGGAGTGCCCCAGCGGAACCCGCGTCGCCGACGCCCGGCGATGATCACCGTGCCCATCGGGCCACCGGACGACGCCCCGTCGAACGACGATGCGCGGACCGTCCCCGAAGACGGGTGTCCGCCCAGCCCGGCCGCCAACCCACCTGTACCCGTGCCGTCTGCCCGGCCCCTGAGCTCCGCGTAGGTGATGACCACGACCACGACCTGGAACACCACCACCGGGACCATCGCCACCGCCAGCACCAGCAACGCCGGCAACCCGGGGCCGACCACGGCGACAGCCTTGGTCGTGAGCCACTCCACCAGCTGCGAGTACGCCCCGTACGTCACCCCGAACAGCAGCATCCGCAGGCTCGTGGCCGCCCACCGGCCCCGCAACAACACCCGGGCGCGGCTGAGCCCCTGACCCTCGACCAAAACCGCCCCGACCAATGCCGCGTAGAGCGCGCCACCGACGCCCATCGCGAGCCCGGTGGCGATCACGGTGCCGACCGTGATCAGCGGCTCCGAGTCCGAGGCGAAGCCCGGCAGCAGTATCAGCATGACCACCGGCACGGCCAGCCACACGCAGACGATCGACCAGCCGATCAGCCGAGGCAGCCCCCGCACACCGAACCGCATCGCCGCGCCCCACGGCGCCGCCTGCCCGTTCGCCCGCCGCAGCACCGTGAACAGGCCTGCCGCCTGCACCAGCGACATCGCCAGCACCGTCAACACAGCGAACACGACCGTGCTGGGCAGGTACGGGCCGATCACCAGGACGATCGCCAGGGGCGCGGTCAGCTTGGCCAGCGGACCGAAGTCCGACCACCACACCCGCGCCACCCGGCTACACCAGCCCGGGAAGCCCTTCGCCGTCAACGGATCAACCATCACGCCCCCCAGCCCCACGCGCCTCATCCACGTGATCTTGGATTCGTCCTCGCGGATTCCCCTGTTAGCGCGAGGCGTCCCTCTCCACTCGATCGAATGACCGCCAGGGACTGTAAGGAGCCGGCCCGATCCCGTGGGGCGGATTCGCGAAGATCGAGCCGAAGGGAGGCGCCCGGGGCGCGGCGGGCGGGGCCGGGCGCGATGATGGGCGTATGGATCACGACGCCGTGCGGACCCTGCTGGACGGCCGGTGGGCGCCGGTCCGCGAGCGGGTGCGGAAGCTGCTCGTCGACCCCGCGCCGCGGCCGGACCCGGACTGGGACACCGAGCGCCAGCGGGCGCACACCACCGAGCTGGCCCGGGAGCTCGCCGCCGGCGGGTTGAGCGCGCTGGGGTTCGACGCCGAGCACGGCGGGCACGACGACATCGGCGGCTCGGTCACGTTCATCCAGACGCTCGCCCAGGCCGACCTCTCGCTGATGGTGAAGGCCGGGGTGCAGTGGGGCCTGTTCGGGGGCGCGGTGCAGGCGCTGGGCACCGAGTCGCACCGGCGGCTGCTCCCGGACGTGATCAGCCTGGCGTTGCCGGGGTGCTTCGCGATGACCGAGACCGGGCACGGCAGCAACGTCGCCGCCGTCGAGACCACGGCCACCTACGACCCGACCACGGGCGAGTTCGTCGTGCACAGCCCCACCCCCACCGCCCGCAAGGACTACATCGGCAACGCCGCCCGGGACGGGCGGATGGCGGTGGTGTTCGCCCAGCTGATCACCCCGAACGGCCGGCACGGCGTGCACGCGCTGCTGGTGCCGATCCGGGACGAGCAAGGGCAGCCGTGTCCGGGTGTCACCATCACCGACTGCGGCCGCAAGGCCGGGTTGAACGGCGTGGACAACGGGCGCCTGGTGTTCGACCAGGTCCGGGTGCCCCGGGCCGCGTTGCTGGACCGGTACGGCCGGGTCGCCGAGGACGGCACCTACACCAGCCCGATCGAGAACGAGAACCACCGGTTCTTCACGATGCTGGGCACCCTGGTGCGGGGCCGGGTCGCGGTGGCCGGCGCGGCGGGCGCGGCCACCGAGTCCGCGCTGACCATCGCGGTGCGCTACGCCGAACGGCGCCGTCAGTTCGATGCCCCGGGCCGCGACGACGAGGTGCCGCTGCTGGACTACCTGGCCCACCAGCGCAAGCTGCTGCCCGCGCTGGCCACCACGTACGCCCTGCACTTCGCGCAGGAACGGCTGGTCGGGCGGCTGCACGACGTCCAGACCGGGGGCACCACCGACGAGACGGCCCAACGTGAGCTGGAGGGCCTGGCCGCCGGGATGAAGGCGGTCACCACCTGGCGCGCCACCCACACCATCCAGGTCTGCCGCGAGGCCTGCGGCGGCGCCGGCTACCTGGCCGAGAACCTGTTGCCGCAGCTCAAGGCCGATACCGACGTGTTCACCACGTTCGAGGGTGACAACACCGTGCTGCTGCAGCTGGTGGCGAAGGGTCTGCTCACCGAGTACCGCGACCACCTCGGCGACCTCAACGGGCTGCAGCTGGCCTGGTACGTCACCGGGCAGGTGCTGGACGGGCTGGTCGAGCGCACCGCCGCCCGGCGCATCGCCGCCCGCTTCGCCGACCCCGACCCGGACGACCCCGAGTGGCTGCACTCGCTGCTGGCCGACCGGGAGGAGCACCTGCTGGCCGGGCTGGCCCGGCGCCTGCGCCGCGCCCGCGACGAGGACGCCGACCCGTTCGAGGTGCTGAACGGGTGCCAGGACCACCTGCTGGCCGCCGCCCGCGCCCACGTGCACCGGTGGGTGCTGGACTCCTTCGACCAGGCCCTGGAGCGCTGCCCCGACCAGCCGACCCGGGAGCTGCTGGGCCGGGTGCGGGCGCTGTACGCGCTGAGCCTGGTCGAGGCCGACCGCGGCTGGTTCCACGAGCACGACCGGATCTCGTCCAGCCAGTCCAAGGCGGTGATCCGCGCCGTCAACGACCTGTGCCGCGAGCTGCGCCCGCACGCCGGCGCGCTGGTCGACGGCTTCGGGATCCCGGACCCGTGGCTGGACGCGGCCATGCTGAGCCCCTGACCTAGCCAGGTGAGTTAGGCTTAGCTTTCGAACGCGCCGAGCAGACGACCACCACCCGGCGTCACCCGACGGGGAGTGGGAGAGACGATGGTGAAGCAGGAGCTGCCCGAGCTGGGGCCGGGGAAGGGCGCGTTGACCTCGCGGGGGCTGCGCCGGCGCAGCCTGGTGCTCAAGGTGGCGGCCACGCTGTTCGCCGAGCGCGGCTTCGACCAGGTGTCGATCAACGACATCGGCATCGCGGCCGGCATCACCGGTCCGGCGATCTACCGCTACTTCCCCAGCAAGGAGGCCCTGCTGGTCTCCATCTACGAGCACCTCTACCGGCGGACCACCGACGGTGTGGAGGCCATCCTGGCCGCCGGGGCGGGCCGCCGTACCGAGCTGGACCGCCTCATCGACCTGCAGCTCGAGCTGGCCATCGAGGAGCCGGAGAAGATCCGCATCGTCAACGACGAGGAGCGGCACCTGCCGGTCAAGGAGGCCGAGCAGCTGCGCGCCCAGCGCCGCCGGCTGCTGGTGGTGTGGACCGACGTGCTGCGCGGGGTCCGGCCCGACCTGGGTCGCGAGGAGTGCGATGCGACCGTGCACGCGGTCCTCGCCCTGATCAACTCCATCTCGCTGAAGCGTTCCCCCGACCCGGTCTCGCCGGCCGTCCGCGAGCACCTGCGCGCGATGGCGCTCGGCGTCGCCTTCGCCACCTCGGCGGCCGAGCCGGCGCCCCGGACCGCCTGACCGCTCTTGCCCAGCGAAGGCGAGTGAGCATAAGTTAACTTTTGCCGCCTGCTCGGATGTCGAGGGCGGCCCGGCGGGAGGGGTTGGCGCGTGGGCGGATCCGTGCTGGTCGTCGGGGGCACCGGGCCCACCGGCCCGCATGTCCTGGACGGGCTGCTGGAGCGCGGCCACGACGTCACGATCTTCCACCGAGGTACCCACGAGCCCGCCGACCTGCCCGAGGTGCGGCACATCCACGGCGACCCGCACTTCGCCGAGACCATCGCCGAGGCGGTGGGGGACGGGCGGTACGACGTGGTGCTGGCCACCTACGGCCGGACGGCGCTGCTGGCCGAGGCGTTCGCCGGGCGGGCCGGGCACTTCGTCAGCGTCGGCGGCATGCCCCGCTACGCCGGGTTCAACGAGCCCCGCCGGTGTGCCCCGTCCGGGCTGGCCGTGCCCACCCGGGAGGACGCGCCCACCGCGCTGACCCTGGACGCGGGCGGCTCGCCGGCGCTCAAGTTCGCCCACCGGATCGCCCGCACCGAGCAGGCGGTGTTCGCCGCGCACCCCGACGCCACCCACGTGATCTACCCGATCGTCTACGGGCCCCGGACGCTGTGGCCGTGGGAGTGGTCGGTGGTCAAACGGGTCCGGGACGGCCGGCGCCGGCTGCCGATCGTCGACGAGGGCCTGGCGGTGCACTCCCGGGTCGCCGCCCGCAACGCCGCCGAGCTGCTGCTCCGGGTGATCGACCGGCCCGAGGTGGCCAAGGGGCAGGTGTACAACGCGGGCGACGACGTGCAGTACAGCGTCCGGCAGTGGGTGGAGCTGCTGTGCGAGCGGATGGGCGCCGCGCCGGAGCTGGTCAGCGTGCCCTCGGCGGTCGCGCCGCTGGTCAAGGCGATGTATGTGCCCACCTCGGTGTCGCTGGCTGACCACGCGGTGTTCGACACGGCCAAGGCCCGCCACGAGCTCGGGCACCGGGACGTGATCGGGGTGCGCGAGGCCGTCGACGAGCTGCTGGCCTGGTACGAGACGTACCCGGTCGACCCGGCGCGCTACCCGGCGTTCGTCGACGCCTTCGACTATGCCGGCGAGGACCGGCTGCTGGCCGCGTGGTCGGCGGCGGTGGACCGGCTGCACGCGGAGGTCGACCAGGTGGTGCCGGACGAGGTGCACCCGATGGCGCACCCGAAACAGGCCGGCGCGGCCGTCGACCACCGGGGGCGCTGAGGTGACCGGGCTCGAGACGGAGCAACGGCCGAACGGCGTGCGCGTGCTGACCTTCAACCGGCCGGAGCGCCGCAACGCCATCGACTGGCCGCTCTACCAGGCGTTCGTGGCGGCGATCGAGGACGCCGGCCGCGACCGGGACGTCCGGGTGGTCGTGCTGCGCGGCGCCGGCGGGGCGTTCTGCGCCGGCGGCGACATCGGGTTCATGGAGCAGATGCACACCGGCGAGATCGACAAGGCCGACGTGCAGGCGCTGCAGGTCCGGTTCTTCACCGCGCAGATCGGGCTGCCGCAGCCGACGATCGCCGTGGTCGACGGCCCGGCGATCGGCCTGGGCTGCACGTTCGCGCTGAGCTGCGACCTGGTGTTCGCCGGCGAGCGGGCCCGGTTCGCCGACCCGCACGTGCAGATGGGGCTGGTCGCCGGGGACGGCGGCGCGCTGCTGTGGCCGCTGCTGGTCGGGCCGGCCCGGGCCAAGGAGTTCCTGTTCACCGGCGACGTCCTGGCCGCCGACGAGGCGCACCGGATCGGCCTGGTCAACCGGGTCTACCCGCAGGCCGAGGTGCTCGACCACGCGCTGGCCTTCGCCGACCGGCTGGGTCGCGGCCCGGCGGCCACCATCCAGGCGATCAAGGCGCTGACCAACCAGACCATCCGGGCCCAGGGCGAGCAGCTGGTCCGGGCCGGGCTGGCCATGGAATCGGTGTCCCAGGGGTCGGAGTACCACCACACCGCCGTCCGCCGGTTCCTGGCCGGTGATCCGCTGAAGTTCTGAGCCTGTCAAGAGGAGTCGTCGATGCTGTCATCCGCGCGCAGCCAGACCGTCCTGGTGTACTGGTCGCTGGCCTTCGCCACGATCTACGGGCTGGCCATGGGCTTCCTGGTGCACATCTTCCCGCCGCCGCCGGCCACCGACACCGCCGAGCAGATCCGCGACTGGTACCTGGCCCGGGCCGGGGAGATCAAGCTCGGGGCGGTGATCTGCTCCTGGACCAGCGGCTTCCTGCTGCCGTTCTTCGTGGTGATCGGCCGGCAGATCGCCCGCCTGGAGCGCGGGCCGTCGGTCTGGGGGATCATGGCGATGATCGCCGGCGCGATGTCCTCGCTGTTCCTGGTGCTGCCACCGATCTTCTTCGGGGTGGCCGCGTTCACCGCGACCCGCAGCCCGGACGCGACGGCGGTGATGCACGAGCTCGGGGTGCTCACCCTGGTCACCACCACCCAGTTCTTCCTGTTCGCCTGGGTCGGGATGGTCGTGGTCAGCCTGGCGCCGCGGACGGCCGCGATCTCGCCGTTCCCGCGCTGGTTCGGCTACTACAGCATCTGG
>JAESFN010000339.1_pt1 | contig 51777 bp, 44 predicted proteins | sample 9269411 | NCBI WGS metagenome assembly JAESFN01 (sample SAMN14505399, study PRJNA617100) | algae metagenome | isolation source: Iphinoe sp. HA4291-MV1 and co-occurring heterotrophs from trail next to... | place: USA: Maunawili Falls, Hawaii | collected 2009-07-25
ACTGGTCCAGGAACAAGAGACGAGGACAAACGTGCCGGCCCACTTAAGCCGGCTGCCGACCGATTACGGTCGTCGGGTCACCTGAAAAGCCTTCTCCATCCTGGACGCCTCCTGACGTCTGAAAGCGCATTAGCATCGTGTCGGCCAACGCGTCCACGCAAAATTATGGACCTGCAGTCAAATTTCAAGACCGCCTCCTGCGATTTTGCCCGCCCGCGTTGCAACGTCTTGTCAGCGCTCGCTATCTAGGACCGGCTTTGTGTCGCTGGTTGGGCGCCGGGGGGACCATTCGGCGACCGGTCCAGCCCCCCTGCCTTCACCACTTGCCGAGCCAGCCAAAGGCCCGCTTGAGGAAAGCATGGCCGCCCCGAGTGACCGGCCGGCCATGCGCCATCAGCACCTTGTCGGCGCGCCAGGCGAGGATGTGACGCAGCGCTGCACGGGCGGCGCGCTTGTCGGAGAAGGCGACGCGGAATTTTCGTGGCACCGAAGGTTCATCCGCCAGCATCAGGTCGAGCCGCGCCACCAGCGCCCGCCAGCCCTTGAACCAGCCGGGCGGGAATTGCTGCAACAGGTCGGTGAAGATCACCGTGCCGCTCGGCCGGTGGAAGGCCACTGCCTCGGTGGTGATGCGGTTGCCACGCACCAGCACGACCTCGATCTCGCCGGTCCAGCCGGGCACCGCGGTATTGCCGAGATCCGCCCCGAACTTCAGGTCGGGCCGCTTTTCACGCAGACCCGGCGCCGCCAGCACCTGCGCCACCGGGTAGGCGCGATGCCAGTCGGCAATGAAGCTGTCGTGCAGCGTGTTGGGCGCGACGAGATAGCGGACATTGCCGAGCACCTCGACCTCGCCGCGCAGTTGCGGGGTCAGCTCCACCGGTGACCAGATCACCAGGTCGCCGCCGCCAAGCCGGATGACAGTCATCCGCGTGGGATAGTGAAACCCGGCAGCCGCGGTAACCACCGGCCCGTCGACGATCCAGATTTCCGGCCCGAACGCTTCCCACATCTCATAGTCCCGCATCTTCACACTCGTATAAATTTACACTACTGTGTACGTATGACAACCCTGAAGCGTACCGATCGCTCCCGTGCCCAGATCCTCGCTGCCGCCGACCAGGCGTTTCAGGAGCTGGGTTTTGCCGACACCTCGATGGAGGCAATCGCCATGCGGGCCGGCCTGACCCGCAAGACGCTCTACAACCTGTTCAGCTCCAAGGATGAGATCGCGCTCACCCTGATCGCCCGGGTCGAAGCCGGCGATGCCGGCTATCGCGCCCGCATCGCCGCCGACGAAACCGCACTCTCATTGCTCGTCGCCGTGCTGCTCGACAGCGCCGGCTGGTGCCTCGCCAACCCCTCGTTGGCCCGGCTGGCGCTCAGCCCGGCCGAGCGCCCCTCCATCACCCCACCAGACCGGCCCTCGTTCCAGGGTCTGGTTCGCGACATCCTGGTGCTCGGCCAGCAGCAGGGGGCGATCCGTCCTGACGAGGATCCGGATTTCATGGCGCTGCTGCTGCTCGGCATCTACGGGCAAGCCATGCTCACCGCCCTCGCCACCGGCCGGTTCAGCGAAGGCGACATCCACCGCATCGTCCGCCTGGTGGTCGAAGGCATCGGCACGCGAACCGCCTAACCTCAGAACTGGCCACCCAACCCCGCCCGCACCATATGCGACTGGCCGAGCCAATCGGAGGCCTGTGCGGTCGGCACGGCCATCGTCAATGCGGCTGACGCCAACAGGGCAGCAATTGCTCGGCGTCCAAATTCCGATTGCTTCCAGCTCTTCACAGTCATCGGTTTGCTCCCATTTGCGTGACGCCGAACTGCCCGGGTGCACGTGTTGATCCCCTCACCGCCCCCTGCCGCCTCGCGGCAGGGTTATGGCATGCTGAAATTACGTGCGTGGTCCGGTTCAGAACTGTGCGCTGAGGCCAGCCTTCACCGCCTGCGACTGCCCGGTAGCCGAGAGTGCCCCGGCATAGCTCAGCGTGACGTCTAGACCGCTGGCGAGGTCGAGGTCGAAGCCGGCTTCGAGGAGGGCCGAGTTATCCGTGGCGGGGGTGGCTGCGATGTCGAATGGCGAGCCGCCTTGGAACCCGAGATGCGCGGTGGGCGCCTCACCAAAGCCACGACGCCAGCCGATGCCACCGCTGAATGTCGCAAGACCACCCTGGCCCACCACGAATTGATACGCGCCACGCAGACCCAGCGTGGCGAAGGATTGGCTGACCAGGTCGGCTTCGCCCGAAAGTGCGGCGCCGGCGCCGTTACCGATTTCTTCGAAAGCATCCGTTGCCTGCACGACATGCCCCGCCCGGGCGTATGGCACGAGGCTCGCGGCGCCGAAATCGACCTCGTGCTCGAGTTCGGCGACCACCTGGCCCGTCGTCGCGCCATAGTCGGCGGTCAGGGTCTCGTTGACCCCGAACCCCACCTCGCGGCTGGTCGCGATAGCGTGCTGCGCAACCGTCGCGGCGAGCGAGAAGCCGGTATCACCCCAGTTGGCGCCGGCGTAGAACGCCGCCCCGATATCGGCACTCGTCGCCTCGGTGGTGCGGTCGGCGATCGACATCTGCGTCTCGCCCACCTGCGCCGCGACACCCAGCTGCCAGTCGCCGACCGCGGCGTCGGCCCCCAGCACAAGGCCGCCCGAACTGAAGGCAGCGTTCGCGGCATTGCTGTCGCCGGCTCGGTCGCCAAGGCCACCATAGAGTTGCCCCCAGACGCCATTGCCGCCTGCCGCGTCGGGCAGCGTTGGCAACGCCGCATAGCCGCTGGCGGCCCCGGCGCCATCGATGCTCCGCGCTGAGTCCAGCCGCTGCAACAGCGCATCCGACACCAGCCCGGCATTGTGCATCAGCACGCCCTTCAGCGTCGCGTGCGCTTCGCCAGAAAGCGCGTCGAACGCCGCCCGGGCCTCAGCCTCGTTGAGGCTGAGAATACTGCCATACATGCCACCGCTGGCTTGCGCCTCGATTGCTGCCGCGGCACTCACTTGGTTGGCCGTTGCTGCCACATCGGCGAACCCCACGCCGTTGCGCGCGAACTTGAGCAACACGAGGTTGTCGTCATAGTCCAGCGACGGGGCGACGAAGGCATAGTCCGAGACGATGTCACCGAAGCTGCCATAAATGCCGCTATCGGCGCTGAGGATGGTGTAGCCGTCACCGTCCACAGCCAGCGGCCCCATGCCGCGCTTGATGGCGACATCAGCTCCATCGAGGAATGCGATACCCGTCACCTGGACCAGGTCGCTCGATCCCGAGGTGATCTCGACCTCGTAGGTCGAGCCCCCCGCCATGTAGAGATAGCCGAGCCCTAGCGTGCCGATCCCACCGTCTCCCGGTGCCAGCGTGCCGCCGTCGGCAATGCTGGCACCTTCGACCAGGCCCATGCCACCCAATTTGCCGCCGGTGACCGTCACATGGCCGCCCAACCGCGCAAAGTTGCCGAAACTGCCGACTCTGAGCTCGCCGTCCGTCACCCGGGTGGGGCCGTCGAACCGGCTGCTGTCGCCGGTGAGCGTGGTCGTCCCGCCGCCCATCTGCGTGATCGAACCCAAGCCCGAAATGTCGGCAGCCAGTGTGGTGGCGCTGTTGTGATTGAAGACGAGGCTGGCGCTCGGATAGCTCAGCGAGATGCTGCCCGCATCAAGCATCCCGGCGGCAGCGGCCTCACTGGTCGCGGACGCGCCGATGTTGAGCGTCCCCGCTGCCCCGATGTTGATGTTGCCGACGCTGACTGTTCCGCCATTGCTGATGGTAAGATCTGCCTGGCCACCGACACCGAGATCAAGGTTGCCACCGATACTCCAGCTCGAGCCGGGGCCATCGACCAGCACCTTGCCGATCGTTCCCGAGCTGTAGGCGATCTGCGCCCACTGCGTGCTGAGCGCACCTCCGTTCCTGATCTCGACCGTACCGTCGCCATCGTAGCCGACGAACAGGAAAGCCGCCTCGAGCATCGAGCCGGGGCCGGTCACCTTGACGGTGCCACTGCCGTCGAGCGTGCCGATAACGCTGCTCTCGCTGACCGCAACCCCGCCATCGCGCACCTCTGCAATACCGCCGTTGCCGATGACCGAATGGTCGTGCTCGCCTGGCAACGTCGCGTTATTCCAGTTGGCTGCATCCAGCCAGTTGCCGATGCCCGGGTTGATCCATTCCTGCGCCCGCGACGGGGAGAGGGCGGCCACGCTCAGCGCTGTTGTTATCAGCAGCACCGTCCGCAACCTGTCCACGCGCCGCATGGCGCCCACCGCCTTGGTGTTCGCCGACTCTTGATCGAACATATCCAGCCCCCTGCCCCGGACCCGGGGCGGCGCATTGTCTTCCCACCGACGGCAAGCCGAGTCCTGAAACGCCGGGGGTGGCTTTCTGAAATTTTTCTGAAATTCGCCGCCTTCGCTCACGGCGCTTGAAATCCGGGGATCGGCGAGGCATCGAGTGCGCCGGGGGCCACGGGCATGACAGTGTACCGGTTTGCCGGGTTTGAGCTGGACGAGGAACGCGCCGAACTGCGCGGGCCCGAGGGCGCGCCGATCCGGCTTCGCCCCAAGACTTTCGAAATGCTCCGCCTGTTCATCGCCAACGCCGGCCGCGTCCTGAGCAAGCCCGAACTGATGGAGGCCGTCTGGCCGAACGTCCATGTCGGCGAAGACGGGCTGTTCCAGTGCATCCGCGAAATCCGCGCCGCGCTCGGCGACGGGCAGCGCCAGATGATCAAGTTGGTTTCCGGTCGCGGCTATCTGTTCATGGCGGAGGTTGCGGGGGAGACCTCACCGGCCGCGCCAGTGCCGGGCGCTGCGCCGGCCAAGCCGTGGTTGCCACGGGGTCGCAGTACCGGGCTCGTGCTGGTCGGCGGCCTCATTGCGTTCGCGGCGTTTGCCCTAGCCGTCCTGCCCAACCTGATGGCGCCGCCGCCCGCGACCATTGCCGTGCTGCCGATCGTCGATGCCACCGATGGCGAGGGCGGCGCTCTCGCCACCGGGGTGAGGGATCAACTGGTCGACGGGCTCGCCCGCATCGACAATCTGCGCGTCATCGCCCCCCAGTCCGGAACCGCTGCCGCGGCGCAGTTCGAAATGCGCGGCGAGTTGCTCCGCAGCGCCAGCGGCTGGACGGTCAAGCTGCGCGCCATCAGCACGGCAACCGGCGTCGTCGAGTCGGTCGCCACCGCCACCGTCGATGATGCCATAGATCTGGAACTACAGGAGGTTCGGCTGGCTGCCGGAGCCGGTGATCGGCTGGCCCGCTGGCTCAACGTGGTGTTGGAGAGTAGCCCCGCTGCCGCTGCGGCACCGCCGCCGGGTGTCCGGGTCGCCATCGAGCAGGCCTCGGCCTCGATCAACCAGACCTCGCGCGAGCGCTTCGCTGTCGCGCAAAAAATGCTGCAGGGCGCGCTCGCCACCGCTCCCGACAATATCGACCTGCAGGTGGCGCTCGCGGCCCTGCAGACCCGCGGCATCCAGATGGTCTGGTATGACGAGGCCGAAGCCGCCGCGGCTGAGGCCAATGGCGCCGAGATGCTGAGGCGCGCCGTGGCCTTGCGTCCACGCTCCATCGCTGTGCTCGAGGCCCAGTGCCGGTTCCTCGCCGCCACCAACGAGTTCGTCGAAAGCCTGGTCGCCTGCGCCCGGGCCACGAGCTTCGACCCATGGAATGGCTCGGCCCTCTACCAGACCGGTCTCGCGCAGGTCTTCCTCGGCCGCTTCGAGGATGCATTGGCAAGCTTCAGGGAAGCCGAGCGCTACGATACCCCGGCCGTATCGCGGTGGACCTGGCTGCTGGGCATCGGCTGGGCCAACCTGCTGCTCGGGCGGGACGCGGAAGCCGCAGTCTGGTTCGAGCGCTCGATCGCCATCACGCCAGCCTCCGGTCGCACCCACCTGATGCTCGCCGCAGCCTACCAGCGCCTGGGTCGAACCGACGAGGCCAAGGCAGCCTTCGCCACCGGCATGCAGGTGCGGCCCGGATCGACCGTTGCCAATGTCGAGCCGCCGGCACGCAATGTCAGCCCGGCTTTCCTCGAAGCTTCGCGGCGCGTGATGTCGGCACTGGTCGAGCTCGGCCTGCCCGAGCGCTGAGCCGCTGCGGGTCCGGCTCGTACTTCGCTTCAGCGCTCCGGCAGCAGCCGTGCCAACCCCGCCTCGATCAGCGCCGGCACGCGCCTGGGATCATCGAGATAGGCGATCTCCAGCAAGCCATCCGACAGGGCCACCAGCAGCGATGCGGTGATATCGGGGGTCGGGTCGCCAGCCGCCGCCAACCGCTCGCGCAGCACCTCATGGTACCAGGCCCGGCGTGCATCGATCGTCCGGCGCACCGGACTCGCCGGGTCGGTGAACTCAGCCGCCGCGTTGAGGAACGGGCAGCCACGAAAGTCCCCGGCTACCGCCGCGGTACTGATCCGCCCGAGGATCGCGGCGAGCATTTTCCGGGGGGCCTGCGCGGGCAGTGCCGCCACGGCAGCGCGGCCGATCCGGTCCTGCTCCTCGAGATAGGCGACGACCAGGTCGTCCTTGGACGGGAAGTGGCTGTAGAACGTCGCCTTGGCCACGCCGGCTTCCGCGATGATGCGATCGATGCCCACTGCATGGATGCCGCCCGCATAGAACAGTCGCGTCGCAGTATCGATGAGGCGTCGTCGCGCCGGCGAGAGCGAAAGGGCGCTGGGAAGGTCGTTCGTGGTCATGGCTTGACACTACCAGACAGGTCTGTATGGTCAACTAGACAGACCTGTCTGTTTAGGAGAAGGACATGCAGTCCAATGACACCGCCGAAATCATGCGTCGCTTCAACCAGGCGTTCCTCGATCACCAGCCGGAATTGCTCGAAACGCTGATCGCGTCCGATTGCGTGATGGAGTCGATCCAGCCGGCGCCGAACGGCACCCGCTATGAGGGCTACGCCGCCTGCCTCGCCTTCTGGCAGGCCGTCGCTGCCGACCCGGTAGCCTGGTTCGACGTCGAGGAAACCGTGGCCATGGGCGATCACGCCACCATCCGCTGGCGCTTCAACTTCGGCGACGGTGGCTCGGTCCGCGGCGTCAACATCATGCGGGTACGCGACGGCAAGATCGTCGAGGCCCTGGGCTACGCCAAGTCACCGGGCCAGTCGGCGCCGCTGCCGGAGCTGGCGACATCGTAACGGTATCGATTGGGAGGCACGCTGATCCCCTCCCACTGGCTGTCATCCCAGCGAAAGCTGGGCCCCAACTCCGCGGCGAGGGCTTTGACCTCGTCCGCTAGGCTGGCGCGGGCGGTGAGCTGGGTCCCTGCTTTCGCAGGGATGACACCGAGCTGGGGGACCAATGGTGCTCCCCAATGGGTGAGGCTTCCGTGCACTCCCCCTACCACAACCCCGGCAAATCCTCCGTCCCCGACGCGATCTCGGCGATGCGCCGGGCGGTGCCGGGGTTCACCCCATCAGGCAGCCGGTCGAGTGGGAACCAGCCGATCTCGGCGATCTCGCTATTGGGACGGAACGGCTTCACCTCGCGAAAACTGCGGCTGATATAGACTGCCACGTGGTCACGGTTGGTTGCCTCGTGCATCTGCAGGAACAGCCCGAGCAGCCGCATCGGCCCCTCGACCCGAAACCCGGTTTCCTCCTCTGCTTCGCGGCGCGCCGCTGCCTCGGCGGTCTCGCCCGGCTCCACGCCACCGCCGGGAAAGTGCCAGCCCGGCATGTAGCTATGTCGCAGCAACAGCACGCGATCACCATCGAGCAGCACTGCTCGGGTACCCAGCACCATGCGCCGACGCACCCCGACGATGAACAGGTGCGCGCTGGTTCGCACCCGCTGCCAGCGGCTCATGGTTCTGCTCATGGGGATGGCCTCGCTGACGTTCAATTGGCGGCGGAGCCATTTAGGGCATTTTCTTGCCACGCGCCGCATGGCATTACGCCGAGCAATGATCACGCTCGCCCATCTGTCTGATGTTCACCTGGCCCCGCTGCCGCCCGTCCGGGCGCGCGACCTGATGAACAAGCGGATCACCGGTTTCCTCAACTGGAAGATCAAGCGCGAACATACCATGGCGGGCGACGGCCTGACCAAGCTCGTGCGTCACATGCGCGAGCAGAACCCCGATTTCACCGTCGTCACCGGCGACCTGGTGAACCTGGCGCTCGATGCCGAGATCAACACTGCCTACAACTGGCTCGAGACCCTTGGCCCGCCCGAACAGGTGTGCATCTCGCCCGGCAACCATGACGCCTATCTCAAGGGCCAGCTGCAGAAGGCGATGGAGCGTTGGGACGGTTATGTCATGGGCGAGACCGTCGATGACCACGCCTTCCCCTTCGTCCGCCGTGTCGGCGACGTCGCCATCATCTCGTGCAACAGCGCGGTGCCGACCGCTCCGTGGATCGCCGCTGGTCGCTTCGAGGAAGATCAGGCGGCGCGGCTGGCCCGTTGCCTGAAGCTGTTGGGTGACGGCGGCTATTTCCGCGTCGTCCTCATCCACCATCCGCCGAACCAGGAGCAGGCGCATCCGCGCCTCGGGCTCTATGGCGCCAAGGCCTTCCGCCGCGTCGTCGCCGAACAGGGCGCCGAGCTGGTGCTGCACGGCCATACCCACCAATCCTCGATCTACGCCATCCCCGGCCCGCATGGCGACGTACCGGTGGTTGGTGTCGCGGCGGCCGGCACGGCGCAGGGCGAGACCGGCGGGCACGATCCGGCGCGCTACAACCTGTTCTCGATCCAGCGGCTCGGCACTGCCTGGCAGTGCACGCTGCGAGAGTTTGGCTTTCAGCGCCTTTCGACCGATATTGTGCTGAGACTCAGCCTCCGGATCTATTGAGCGTGACCGCAGACTTTATCATCGAGCAGCCCGCCTTCGACGCCGTAACGGGTGTCGCGACTTTTCGTTACTCGCTGGGCGAGCTGAGCTTTTCGGAAATCCTAAGCTTTCCGTCGGGCAGCGACAGCAGCGTCGCCGCGACGCCTGCCTTCCTAAAGCTGCTTCAGCTGACTGCCGTTGTCCTCGGCGTCAGCTATTTCAAGCTGCGCGCCCCATATCACATCGTCACCCCGTTCCCGCTGACGGTGCGCGAGCATGGCTTCGCCCTCGATGTCTACGAGAACGGCCTCGGCGAGTTCTATGCCCGCAACAACCTGAAGCGCTTCGGCGAGATCGAGATCGACGATCCGGAGGATCACGGCCCTGCCCCGGCTGCCCCAGCTTTGCGCGACCGCGCCCTGCTGCCAATCGGCGGCGGCAAGGATTCATTGGTCAGCGTGCAACTGCTCGAGGCCGCCGGCGTCGACTTCACGCCGTTTGCCGTAAACCCCAAGGGCCCGATCATCGGCTCGGTCGACAAGGTCGGCCGCACCCCGCTCTATGTCAGCCGCAGGCTCGACCCTGAGATGATCCGGCTCGGCAAGGAACCGGGCTATTACAACGGCCACGTGCCCTCGACCGCCATCAACTCGATGATCGCGGCGCTGACGGCCCTGCTGTTCTCCCACAACCGCATCGTCCTCTCCAACGAGCGTTCGGCCAGTGAAGGCAACGTTGAGTTCGATGGCCGCGAGGCCAACCACCAGCATTCCAAGTCGCTCGATTTCGAGAACCTGATCGCCAAAGTGCTCGAGCACGCCACCGGCGGCGCCCTGAGCTACTTTTCGCTGCTGCGCCCCTATTCCGAGGCGAAAATCGCCGCGCTGTTCGCCCGGGTCAGTCGCTTCGACCACGTGTTTTCGAGCTGCAACGAGAACTTCAAGCTCGCCGGTCACGACGGTCCGCTCTGGTGCGGCAAGTGCCCGAAGTGCCATTTCGTCTTCCTGATCTTCGCCCCGGTGATGGACAAGGCCAGGCTGGTCGGCATTTTCGGGCAGAACCTTTTGAGCCAGGCCTCACATGAGCGCTCGTTCCGCGAGCTCACCGGCCTTGCCGGCCAGAAGCCGTGGGAGTGCGTCGGCGAAATCGAGGAAGCGGCGGCCTGCCTCTGGGCCCTGACCAAGAGCCCCGACTGGGCCGATGAGCCAATCGTTTCAATGCTGAAGCCGGATCTGCTGACTCAATATGGCAGCCAGCGTCTCGAAGACGCCCTTGCCGAACTGCGGATCGATAGCCCAGAACACCTCATCCCGAAGGACATCTTCGAGCGAGTCGCCCCACATGCGCTTTGACGAACCCGTCCTGCTCTACGGCGCCGGCCGCGAGGCCCGCTCCACCCGCGCTTTCATCAAGGCCCGCGCCCCGCACACCAAGGTGTACGTGACGGTCGACAGCGGTGAGGCCGATATCGAGGAGGCGACCTTCATCGCGCCGGCCGACCTGACGCAGGCGATCGAAAGCCGGCTGTTCGCGACCATCGTCAAGAGCCCCGGCGTGTCGCGCTACCGCCCGGTCTTCGCCATGGCGCGCGAGGCCGGCATCGCCGTCACCTCCAACCTCAATCTCTGGGGCGAGGCCTATCGCGAGGGGCGGAAAGTCATCGCCATCTCCGGCACCAAGGGCAAATCGACCACTGCCACCCTGGTGCACCTGATGCTGGTCGAATCCGGCCTCGACGCCGGGCTCGCCGGCAATGTCGGGCTGGCGCCGCTGGAAATCGCCGACAAGCACCCGATCGTGGTGTTCGAGCTCTCGAGCTACCAGACCGCCGACATGGCGTTCACCCCAGACATCGCCGCGATCACCAACCTCTCGCCCGAGCACACCGACTGGCATCGCAGCGTCGAGCGCTATTATCAGGATAAGCTCAACCTGATCGACCGTGACGCGCCCTTCCCGGTGGCGCTGGGCGTCGGCGCGCTTGGCAACCCGCTGGTGATGGAAGCGCTGCGCGACCCGAAGCGCCTGATCCCACCGCTGGCCCCGTTTATTCACGATCGCATCGCCTCGGCAGCCGCGCGCTCCCGCCTCAAGGGCGAGCACAACCTCAACAACGCGCTGCTCGCCGCCGCCATCGCCATGAAGGCCGGCGCCGACCTCGAGGGTGTGGTCCGCGGCATCGCCAGGTTCACCCCGCTGCCGCATCGGCTCGAGGAACACCAGGTCGGCGAGGTGACCTTCGTCAACGACTCGATCTCCACCACCCCGGAAGCCACCAAGGCGGCGCTCGCCGCCTATGAAGGCAGCCGGATCGCGCTGATCGCCGGCGGCCACGAGCGCCACCAGGATTATTCCGAGCTGTCGCAGCTGCTCGCGCCGCGCGGCGTCACCGTGCTGGTCTGCCTGCCGGTGACTGGCGATCGCCTCGCCACCCTGACCTATGCAGCGGCCCCGGAAATCGAAGTGATCGAGGCAGGCACGCTCGAAGACGCGATCAAGGCGCTGGCCGGACGACAGGCCAAGTTCGAGACGGTGATCCTCTCCCCCGGCGCCCCGAGCTATGGGCAGCTCGAAACCGCAGGCAAGGTGTTCAAGAATTTCGAGGAACGCGGCGCCGCCTTCGTCAGGCTGGCCGGACAGTACTTCGGGGCCGGGGCGTGATCGCCTACGCGTATCTCGCCGTCGCCATCGTTGCCGAGGTGATCGCGACCACCGCGCTGCGCGCTGCCGACGGTTTCACCCAGCTCTGGCCATCGCTGATCTCGATCGTCGGCTACGTCGTCGCCTTCTACTTCCTGTCGCTGACGCTCCGCAGCATGCCGGTCGGCATCGCCTACGCCATCTGGTCGGGCGTCGGCATCGTGCTGATCTCGCTCGCCGGTTGGCTGATCTACAAACAGCTGCTCGATCTGCCAGCGCTGCTCGGCATGGGCCTGATCATGGCCGGGGTAATCGTCATCAACCTGTTCTCGAAGACCGCCGTGCACTGACGGCTGGCCCCCCTCCCCGAAACTCGCCCAGCCGTCCCGACGTACCTACGCCGCAGCCCGGATCTTCATCCGGTTGCCGGCGGGGTCGCTTGCGTCCACAACAATGGCGACCCCACCGTTCGGGAGACGGATCAGCAAACATCCCCTCAAGTCGGCGGATCCCGCGGATTGACCACCACCCGCCCGGCGATCTTCCCCTCGAGCATCCGCGCCGCCAGCACCGGCAGGTCCTCCAACCGCGCCTCGGTGAGCATCGGCTCGAACGCAGCCGGCACGAACAGGTTGGTCAACCGGTCCCAGGCCGAACGCCGCGCCTCGAACGGCTGCATCACCGTGTCGATGCCGCACAGTGAAATGTTCCTGAGGATGAACGGGATGACGCTGGCATCCCAGTTGCGGCCGCCGGCATTGCCGATTGCCGCTACCGCCCCGCCATAGCGCACCTTCTTCAGCACTTCGCCGAGCAGCGGGCCGCCGACCGAGTCGATGGCGCCTGACCACAGCTCCTTGTCCAGCACCTTGCCTGTCGGCTTCAGCACCTCGTCGCGCGAGACGATCCGGCTGGCGCCGAGCCGTGTCAGTTGCTCCGCCAGCTCGGCCCGCCCGGTCAGCGCTGCGATGTCGTAGCCCAGCCGGCTCAGCAGCAGCACGGCGATGCTGCCGACCCCGCCCGCAGCGCCGGTAACCAGCACCTCGCCTTCGCCCGCCCGTACGCCCTCGGCCTGCAGCCGGTTGACCGCCAGCATGGCGGCAAGCCCGGCCGTGCCGAGCATCATCGCGGTGCGGGTCGAAAAGCGCTTGGGCAGTGGCACCAGCCAATCGGCATTGACCCGAGCCCGCTGCGCGTAACCGCCCCAGTGGATTTCGCCCACCCGCCAGCCGGTGAGGATCACCGCCTGGCCGGGGTGATAGCGCGCATCGCTGCTTTCGACTACGCGGCCAGCAAAGTCGATGCCGGCAACATGCGGGTAGTTCCGCACCAGCCCGCCCTGCCCCGTAAGGCACAGCGCGTCCTTGTAGTTGAGCCCGGCCCATTCGATCGCCACCAGCACGTCTCCGGCCGGCAGTTGCTCGTAAGTCAACGTCTTGAGGTTGCTGCGCAATTCACCGTCGGGGAGCCGGTCGGTGACAAGGGCGCGAAAAGACATGAGAACTCCGGAACGACGAGAACCAAACCTGTCAGTGCGGCCCGTTGAGCGCCGCCTGATCAATACCCGCCGCTGCCAGCTCGTTGCCGATCTCGGTCCGGAGTTCGGCATCGCCCAACCTCTGGCGGAGCACCGGCAGGATACCGAAGCGGCGGAACCGCGTCACGTCGAGCAACTGCGCAATCGAGCGATTGAGCGCATCTTCCGATCCCAGCCGGTGTGCCGCCGTTACGGCAATGGCCGAGGCCAGCTCCGGATCGCCCACCACCAGCGCCTCGGCCTGCAGCAAGGCCTCGCCATTGTCGCCATTGCGCAGCGCGTTGACCGCCGATGCCTCGTGGTACCAGTACGGCGCCGACACCGCTCGACGCAGCGACTCCATCGCCATCGCCTCGCCTTTCGCCGATTTGCCGCGCAACGACAAGAGCCGCGCGTAGCCGGCATAGGCGTCGAGGTTGGACGGGTTGAGCTGCAGCGCCGAGGTGAACGCCGCCTCGGCCTCGCCGGTGCGGCCGACTGCCTGCAGGAAGAACGCATATTCCCGCCACACCGGGCTCGAGGTAGGGGCGAGCGCCAGCGCCTCTTCGAGCTGGCGCTCTGCCTCGGCGATCGGCTCGGGATCGCGGGCCGATGGCGGCTGCAGCTTCAGCGTTCGGTCGAGCAGCAGCGCGCCACTGATCGCGAGGCCGAACGCCGAATGCGCGTTCCCCCGCAGCAAGCCGTTGACGCAGCCGCGCGCCCGCTCGTCATCATCCGCACGGCCGCTGTCGCGATAGCGGACGAATAGCAGGCCACACAGGTACTCGGTCTCGTTGCCACCCAGATCGACATTGGTGGCAAGCCACCGGATGGCATCGGTGTGCAACGGTCCTTCGGTCGCACCCAGTTGGTCGGCGAAGGCCTGCGACAGCTTGTCGATGCTGGTGGCGAACTCCGCCGCCGGCACTTTCTCGGTCATCGTCCACACCGCGGTATCGGAGCCGACGCGCTTGAGGCTGGCAGTGATCTGCATCTCGCTGCCCTCGGTCCGGGCGATGCCGGAGAGCTCGAAATTGGGCTCCGAGGCCCCGGGCGCCGACTGTTCCGACCGCTTCAGGTAAACCGCGTCGATGAACGGAAACAACCCAAGGTCGGTGACCAGTTCCACCGCGAGGCCGGCGACGCTGGTGCTGGCCTGCCCGGCCGCCACCGAGGTGAACTCGCTGACCGCCACCACCGGCGGTTGCGGCACGGCCATGCGAACCTGCCGCGGCGCCAGCACCTGCGTCATGACGACGGCGATGCCGAGCGCCACGAACACCAGGACGACCAGCAGCACGATATCATCGAGCCGCGCCAGCCACGACCGCTCGGCGGCAGGCGGCGGCGCAGCGGTAGTGAAACCGGTTACAGGCGATTCAATCGGCGGAGGATCCGTTTCGTCTCCCCGAATGCGGAATTCGGGGATGTAACGTCCCACCGGCAGGTAAAATATGACGGGTTCGGAGCCCCCCTCCGAGGCATAGTACTCTTCGAGCACCGCACGCAGCCGCCGCGCCTGTACGCGGACGATCGGATCGTTCTGCGGATCGAAGCTCTGCGGCCGCCCGAACACATCGACGGCGATCGAATAGGCCTTGATCCCGGCCTCGTTTCCTTCGAGCCGAGCACCCACTATGTAGTTGAGAAACTTGGCAAGTTGCGGCGAACGTGCCAACCCGGGCCACTCCTGGATCCGCGCCAGGGCAGCCTCGATCTCCGCTCGGGGCGGCATCGTCTGCGACAACGGTTCCCCCACGCGGGCACCTCCCGGCCCGAACCTCATCGATTTACATGTTAATCGCAAGCCTCGTTACGGCGTTGTTACATGCCTTTGCCTATGCGCGACGTCATCAAACCATCATATCCCGCCCTGTCGCTGCCTGATGCAGTCAGCCACGAGACTGCCTTAGTGAGCAGGTTTCGTGGTGGTGAGGGGACGCAACGAGGCTCCCCCAGCTTTCCAGGCCGCCGACGGGTTACCGACTATCGCACTAGAGTTTTCGGCCATTGTCGCGGCGACGCGGCAACAAGGAACCATTATGGACGCTTTTGGTACCGGCCAGCCCTTCATGGCACTGGTCGACGACGACTCACATTCCGCCCGGCTGATGATCCGGATGCTGCTCGCCCATGGCGCGCCGTCCGTGAGCTGGCTCGATGGCGAAGCCTTGGCGACCGCTGAGATCCAGCGCCTGCTCGACAATGAGCTGGCGACCGTTCCTGGCCTCGTGATCGTCGACCTCAAAGCCTCGTCCAGTGCCACCCTGGACTTTATCGCCAAGCTCCGCGCCATGCGCGACGGCCATTCGCTGCTGATTGCGGCGATTGCCCCGACGCTGGAGCGCGAGCCGCGAGAGGCTCTTCTTTCCGCCGGCGCCGACGCCGTATTCGAGCGGCACGCCGATATCAATTCCTACCGTCGCGAAGCGGCGGCAATCGTCAGTTTCTGGGTGCGCAATCAGCACCTGGATGCGGTTGGCACGTAATCACTGCGTCCACAGGTTACGTGCCGGGCGGAGAGCGCGTTGCATTGAGGCAGGCCACTGCCGATTGCATTCCCAAATGTGCTCTCCGTCTCTTCTTTCTCGAAGGGGCCGGGTTGGCCCCTGACTGAGCTACCGCCCTTGTTGCCGATATCCCTGCGGCGATCCGGGCGGCCCTGGGCCGGAGACCCCAAGCTCCGACCCAACCGGCGGCCCGTCGCGTTCCCTCACGCGGCGGCCGCCATACGACGACGGAAAGACGGGGCGCGACCCTCCTGACGCTGCCCCGCCTTCCCGTTCTTAGGTCGCCTCACCGACTCCAGGTGGGTGCCGACCATTCGGTGTGCTCCCAGTTGCGGCGGGCCTCTGGGGCCAGCAGGCGAAGGCGCGGTTGCGGATACTTCTCCCACCGCAACCGCGCTTCTCCTGATCAGCCGGCACCGCCCGCTCAGCCTTGACCACCCGACCCGGATCACCGCACTGTCGCGCCTCCCCCAGGCGGTCGTCACCGCCTCTCCCTGATCGCACTCTCGTGTGTTCCTATCCCGGAGGCATCCCATGCTCAGAATGTCGATGTTTGCGGCGGCCGTGCTGGGGCTTCTCGCCATGCCGGTGCTCGCCCAGGATGAGGAAGCCGTCGACAGCTTCGTGCTGCCGGCCTTCAACGGCATTGCCGTCTCACAGGCCGCCGAGGCTGGTCTCGGCGTCTGCTTCGGCCCGTTCGCCGCCGACGCGATGGATTGCGCCGTGGCGCAGTGTGTCCAGCAGAGCGGCCTTGGCCCCGAGGATTGCGCGCCCAACCTCTGGTGCTATCCGCATGGCTGGGTGGCCGATATCTTCATGCAGCACAATGAAGGCCCGCACTGGCACAAGTTCGTCTGCAACCAGGACGATCAGCCCAGCCTCGAGGCCATCGTCAAGACCGAGTGCGCCAAGGATTACCTCGCCAGTTGCGAGGTGGTCCGTATCTGGGACAATGAAGGCCAGCAGGTATTCGGCGAAGGCGCCGATCCACAATTGCCGGAACCGCCGGCGGCGATCGAGTAGCGGATTCGGCCCACGGGGTGGCTCCGCACGCCCCCCTCTCTGGCGAAAACTAAGGACTTAGCTGCGCTAAGCCCAAGTTTTCGCTTTCTCCCCCGCCAAGGGGGAGAGTCCCGACTGATACTCTAGCATTTGTGGAGGGCACGGATCTTCTCCCCCTTGGCGGGGGAGAATGGAATTTCTTGGGCTTAGCTTTTCGCTAAGCCTTAGAAATTCCAAGAGAGGGGGCGCTGCATGGCACGATGGCCGAACCCGCCCCCGTCACTGCTAATGCTTCGTCTCGCCCTTGTGCTCGGGCAGGCCCTTGCGCTTGGTTTCGGCGAACTCTTCGAGTTGCGTCTCGCTCATTGATTTGTACATCGACTTCGAGGCGCCCTTCAGGTCCTTGACCCTGGTGTCGCCGCGTTTTGCCGATAGCGCTGCGCCGGCGGCCTTCTGCTGTGCCTTGGATGTTGCGGGCATGTGAACCTCCTCAGGTTGGGAGGAACTCAACGTTTGCTTTCCGGCTCCGTTCCCTCGCCGAGCTTGCCGTTGCCCGCGCTCACCACCCGATGCGAGAAGGCCCGCAGCGCCGCCAGGACGATCACCGCAAACACCGCTACCGCCAATGCAATGACATAGTAGCCGAGCGCCGCCGTAACGCCGACCGCTCCCGCCAGCCACATCCCTGCCCCCGTGGTCAGCCCCTGCACGCTGCCGCGCTGCTGGAAAATCGCACCGGCGCCGAGGAAGGCGATGCCGGCCGTAACGGCCTCGATCGCACGGATCGGATCGGGGTTGTTGCTGCCTCCCTCCAGTGCCTCACGATAGATCTCGAACGCCAGCGTGGTGAACAGCGCCGCCGCCAGCGCAATGAGGATATGCGTCCTGAGCCCGGCCGTCCCGGCCTCCGCCCCGCGCTCCCAGCCGATCATGCCACCGAGCACCGCGGCGATAAGTAGGCGGATGAGGATGATGTGCTGCGGCGTATGCGTCGGCTCGTAGCCGAAGCTGGTGACAAAATCCATCTGGCGGGCCCTGTTGACGCTGCCAACTAACGGCCGGCACCGCGCCCGGTTCCCCTAGCTCTCGATGATCTCGCTGCCCTCACGCATCAGCCGGCGCGGCCCGCTCCCCTCCTCTGCCAGATGGTCGCCGAAATTCATCAGCGGACAACTGCCGGTTGAGAGACAACCGCAGCCGATGCAGCCATTGAGCTCGTCACGCATGCGCGTCATCAACACGATTCTCCTCTCCAGCTTGTCGTGCCAAAGCTCTGACATCAAACGCCAATCCGCCGCCGAAGGGGTATGTCCCGCCGGCACGTGCCCCAAGGCTTCCGCCACCTCGGCCAAGGGGATCCCGAGCTCGGTGCCCATCCGCACGATGGCCAGCCGGCGCAGCACATCGCGATCGTAGCGCCGCTGGTTGCCGGAGGTGCGGTGGCTGCGGATCAGCCCCTTCTTCTCGTAGAAATGCAGCGCCGAGACCGCAAAACCGCTGCGCTCGGCCACCTGCCCCACAGAAAGTTCGCGCGACATCGCGATTACCCCTTTACCTGAAGTAAGGTTGAGGTTGTAGCAGTAGCGCCCTGATGCGGCCAGAGGCTGCACAAGACCAGATAAGGCAGTGGTGGTTTCGATGGCGGCGACGAAGAACGGTTGGGGCGAGATCTTCAGCGGCGGCAACGCCCTGCCCGTGGTGGTGTTTGCCGGCGGTGTCGGCATGAACGCCATCGAGGTCTATATCGGCTCGACGCTGATGCCCTCGGTGGTGGCAGAGATCGGTGGGCTCGACCTGTTCGCCTGGGTGACCACGGTATTCATCGTTGCCTCGATCGTCGCTTCGATCTTCGCAGCGGTACGCCCGTTCGGGCTCGGCCCGCGGCAGAACTACCTGATCGCCGCCACCATGTTCGCCCTTGGCAGCCTGATCTGCGGCCTTGCCCCCTCGATGCCGATCCTCCTCGTCGGTCGCGCCCTGCAGGGCTTTGGCGGCGGCCTGCTCGCCGCGCTCACCTTCATGATGGTGCGGCTGGTGTTCCCCGAGCACCTGTGGGCTCGCGCCTTTGCTCTCGCCTCAGGCATCTGGGGCATTGCCACGCTGGTCGGCCCCTCGATCGGCGGCATCTTCGCCGAGCTCGGCATCTGGCGCTGGGCCTTCTTCATCCTCGTGCCGTTTGCGGCGCTGGTTGGCCTGCTGGCCGTCAAGGTGGTACCGGCAAGGAGCAGCGAAGCCGGGATGAGCAGCCTGCCGATCCGCCAGATCGGGCTGATGATCGTCGCCGTGCTGGCGCTCTCTACCGCCGGCGCCCTGTCGCACGATATCGTCGTCGCCGGCAGTCTCACCGCGGTTGCGATCCTGGCGCTGGTGGTGTTCGGGCTGATCGAGCGGAATGCCCGCCAGAAGCTCTTCCCCACCGGCACGTTCCGCTTCGGCACGCTCCTCGCCTCGCTGTTCGGCACCATGGTGCTGCTGCAGATGGCGATCACCAGCGATATCTTCATCCCGCTGTTCATGCAGACCCTGCATGGCCTCGGCCCGCTCACCGCCGGCTACATGGTGGCTCTGGTCGCTGTCGGCTGGAGCGCCAGCTCGATGCTTACCGCCGGCTGGACCGAAGGCCGCGCCCGCATGATCATCGCCTTTGGCCCGGTGCTGGTGCTGATCTCCGCCATCGGCTTGGCGCTGTTCGTCGGCCACCAGAACCCGACCTCGAGCCTCACCTTCATCGTCCCGATCGGCCTGTCGCTCTTGATCATGGGCGTTGGCATCGGCACCGCCTGGACGCAACTGACGCCGCGCGTGATGCAGGCGGCGCCCGATGGCGAGCATGACGTGACCTCGGCGGCGCTGAGCACCATCCAGCTCTTTGCTTCGGGTTTGGGCGCGGCGCTCGGCGGCCTGATCGTCAACCTCGCCGGCCTCGCCGCGGCAAACCCCACCCCGATCGCCGCCGCCAACTGGCTCTATGGCCTGTTCATCATCGTCGCAGTTCTGGTGGTGCCGATCGGCTTCAGCATCGCCCGCACCGAGGCCCGTCTGCCCGCGGCGGCGCAGCCGGCGGAATAACGAGTTCTGCCGCCGGGGTTTCCCTCGCGGCATCCGGACTGGCCGAGGGCGCGATGCTGCCTGCGCTCCCGGTCGGACTCGCGGTGTCGGCGATCATCGCGCTGGGCGTGATCGACCGACACCGCGAAAACTGTTTTGGGGGCTCACCAAGCTGCAAACTTCCCCTCACCCTAACCCTCTCCCCGGAGGGGAGAGGGGACGCGTGTTGCACCGCCGGTGAGCCTATCGCCCCCTCTCCCCTCCGGGGAGAGGGTCGGGGTGAGGGGCAGTCCCTCGGCTCGCAAACGCTCAAACCGTCTTCAACCACCCACCGTCGACGAAATACGTCGACCCGGTCGAATAGCTCGCCTTCTCCGAACAAATGAACACGAAGAAGTTCGCCATCTCCTCGGGCGTCGCGAAGCGCTTCATGCCGCCCGCCTCGTCGGCAACACTCTGGAGGTGCGCCTCGAACCCGTCCTCGCCGGCCAGTTGCTTCGCCGTCTTCACCCAGTCGGGCGTCCGCACCAGGCCCGGGTTCACCGTGTTGACGCGGATGTTGTCGCCCACCACCTCGTTGGCGAGGGTCTTCGAAAACATCATCAGCGCCGCTTTGGTGGTGTTGTAGATCGGCTCGTACCACAAGGGCTGCACTGCGCAGATCGAGGCATTGTGGAGAATGGCGCCGCCGCCATGCGCCTTCATCTGCGGCACCAGCCCGCGCCCCAATCGCACCGCGGCCATGACGTGCAGGTCCCAATAGTACTGCCACTTGGCGTCGTCGGCTTCGGCGATGGTTTCGTTCGAACCGGTGCCGGCATTGTTGACGAGGATATCGGCGCCACCCAGTTGCGCGGCCGCGGCGACCACCTTGGCGCAACCCTCGGCGGTAGCGACGTCGGCCGCCACCCCATGCGCTTCGACCCGGTACTTCGCCCCGATGCGCGACGCCTCGGCATGCAGCCGCTCCGAGCCGCGCGCCGTGATCAATACGTTCGCGCCTTCGGCCGCAAAGCCCTCAGCCACTGCGAGGCCGATACCGACGCTGCCGCCGGTGATGACGGCGAGTTTTGATTTGAGACCGAGGTCCATATGTTTCCCCTGTTTGGAAGAAGGCCCCCTCACCCGCCGCTCTGCGGCGACCTCTCCCCCAAGGGAGAGGTGACCTTGGGGCAACGCCGTGCCGCACCCACCACCTCTCCCTTGGGGGGAGAGGTCGGAGCGCGTCAGCGCTCCGGGTGAGGGGGCCTTTTCTCCGGCTTACGCGTCCATCAAAATCTGCAGCTTCACATCCGTCGGCCGCCCCTCGACCGCGCGGTCGAACGCCTTGATCGAGTCCTCGAAGCTGAACGTCTCCGAGATCAGCGGCTTCAGGTCCACCCGGCCCGAGGCCATCAGGGCGATGGCGCGGTCGTATTGGTGGGCGTAGCGGAACACTGAGGCGATGGTGATTTCCTTCACCGACAGCGAGGCGATGTCGAAATTGACCGGCTCGACCGGCAGGCCGACGACGACGATGGTGCCGCCGGGGCGGACCACATCGACGATACCCTGCCAGGCGCGTGGACTGCCCGAGCACTCGAACACCACATCGGCACCCCAGTTCTCGGTCAGCCGGTTGACCTCGTCGACCAGCTTCTTGTCCTTGATATTGACCGGGATGATGCCCTGGTACTGCCCGGCGATATCGAGCTTGGGTTGCGCCAGGTCGGTGATGATCACCCGAGAGCAGCCGCCGGCCAGCGCCGCCAGCGCCACCATGGTGCCGATCGGCCCGGCGCCCATTACTATGGCGGTGTCGCCCGGGGTGATCTTGGCCTTGGTCGCCGCCTGCATGCCGACGGCAAACGGCTCCACCATCGCACCTTCGGCAAAGCTCACATTGTCAGGGAGCTTGAAGGTGTAGTTGGCCGGATGCACCACATAGGGAGTGAGCACGCCGTGGATCGGCGGCGTCGCCCAGAAAGTCACCGCCGGATCGATATTGTACATCCCGAGCCGCGACGCCTTGCTGGTGGGGTCGGGTACGCCCGGCTCCATGCAGACCCGGTCTCCGACTTTGAGGTTGCTCACCCCTGCCCCGACCTCGACCACCGTGCCGGCGGCCTCGTGCCCGAGCACCATTGGTGCATTCACCACGAACGGCCCGATCCGGCCATGCGTGTAATAGTGCACGTCGGAGCCGCACACGCCCACGGTGTGGAGCTTGATCTTCACCTCGCCCGGACCGACCTCGGTCGGCAGCTCGATGTCACGGAGTTTCAGTTCGTGCTGCTTCTCCAGCACGAGGGCGCGCATTTTCGTCATTGGACCTGAGAGGCTTCCTCGCCGACTTTGTAGTGATGCGTCGGGCCGGTAGCGCCTTCCGCCGGGGGCTTCATTGCCCCGGTCATGATCGCCACCGCGTCCGACATCGAGAACTGCTTGGGGTTGATGATCGCGATGCGCTTACCGAGCCGGTGGATGTGGATGCGGTCGGCGACCTCGAACACGTGCGGCATGTTGTGCGAGATGAGGACGATCGGCAAGCCGCGCTTTTTCACATCGAGCATCAATTCGAGCACCCGCCGGCTTTCCTTGACCCCGAGCGCCGCCGTCGGCTCGTCCATGATCACGACGCGCGAACCGAACGCGGCGGCACGCGCCACCGCGACGCCCTGGCGTTGACCGCCGGAAAGCGTTTCGACCGACTGGTTGATGTTCTGGATGGTGAGCAGGCCCAGTTCGCTCAGCTTGTCGCGGGCGATCTTCGCCATCCTGGTGCGATCGAGCCGGCGGAACAGGCTGCCGGTCCAGCCGGGTTTCCTCAACTCGCGGCCGAGGAACATATTGTCGGCGATCGACAGAGCCGGGCTCAGCGCCAGGTTCTGGTACACCGTTTCAATGCCGGCATTGCGCGCGTCCATCGGTGATTTGAAGTGCACCGGCTGGCCATCGAGCAGGATTTCGCCGCTGTCTGGGATCACCGCCCCGCACATCGCCTTGATCAGTGTCGACTTGCCGGCGCCGTTGTCGCCGATCACCGCGAGGATCTCGTTACGGCGGAGGTCGAAATCGGCGTTGTCGAGCGCCACCACACGGCCGTAGCGCTTGTTGAGGCCGCGCCCTTCGAGGACGATGTCGCCAGCGTTCCCGGACGGCATGTTCATGCTGGTCACCTCGCTCATGCCGAAATCTTCCTGATCCATTGGTCGATGGTGACGGCGACGATGATCAAGACGCCGACGGCGAAATCCTGCCACAGCAAGGCTAGGCCGGAGAGTGCCAGCCCGTTACGGAACACGCCGACGATCAAGGCGCCGAACAACGTACCGATGATCGAGCCGCGCCCGCCGAACAGGCTGGTGCCGCCGATCACCACGGCGGTGATCGAGTCGAGGTTGGCGGTTTGTCCGGCCTGCGGGCTGACGCCGCCGATGCGACCGATCAGTACCCAGGCGGCAATGGCGCAGATCAACCCCGCCAGCGCATACACGGCGAGCAGCACCCGATTGGTGTTGATGCCTGAGAGGCGCGCCGCGTCGGGGTCGTCGCCGGTGGCATAGACATGCCGGCCAAAGGCAGTGCGCCCGAGAATGTAGCTGAGGACGATCGCGAGCACGATCATCAGCACCGAGCCGTAGGTCACCACCCAGCCGCGCAGCCAGGGGAGATCGAGCCCGAAGAACAGCCCGATATCGTAAAGCTTGAACAGCTTTCCGAGCCAGAGCAGGAACGGCGCCGCAGCCTCCATGTCCTGCGAGCGGATGGTTTCGCTGTTCGAATAGAAGGTGTTGAGCGCTCCGAAAATGCTCCAGGTGCCGAGCGTCACGATGAACGGCGGCAGTCGCAGCATGGTAACGAGCAGCCCGTTCAAGAGGCCGCACGCGAAACCGGCGAGCAGCCCGAGCGGGAAGGCAATCCAGATCGGCACTCCGAAATAGACCGCGGTGCGGCCCATCACCACCGAGCAGAGGATCATGATCAGCCCGACGCTGAGGTCGATACCGGCGGTGAGGATCACCAGCGTCTGCGCCATGCCGAGGATGGCGACGATCGTCACCTGCTGCAGCACGACGGAAAGGTTGAGCGGTGAGAGGAATTTGCCAGGCGCCGCGATAGCGAAGATCACGCTACTGACCACCAGCACGATCAGCGGGATCAGCGTGGGATACTCATGCAGCACCCCTTGGATCGTGCGGACGATGCCCTTCTTGTCTTCCTCGAAGCTCGCCACGTCCGTGGCTGCGTTCTTGAGACCCGTCTCAGCGGCTGTCGAGCCGGCTGCGTCGTCGCTCATCGTGTCCCCTCTCCCCTCAGAAGCGTTTTCAGGAAAAGTCGTCAAACTCTTCCGGTTCGAAAGCGCGACAAATCAAACCGCCGATGCGGACAAGGAGGGCTCCCGCGCGACACGCGAGAGCCCAACCATTATTGCAAGCCGATCAGCCCCAGCAGAGCTCGGCGCCCTTGGTGGTGTCGATAGACTCGACGCCGGCCACTGGCTTGTCGGTCACCAGCGTGGCGCCCGTGTCGAGGAAGCCCATTGCTGGATCGATCGCCGGGATGGTGCCCGAGACGATCGCATCGAGAGCCATCGAGGCCATCTTCAGCGGATACTGCTGGCTGGTGGCGCCGATCACACCGGACTTGACGTTGGCTACGCCCGGGCAGCCACCGTCAACCGAGACGATCAGCACCGAGCCATCATCCTTGCCGACGGCCTTGAGGGCCTCATAGGCGCCCGCCGCTGCCGGCTCGTTGATGGTGTAGACCACGTTGACGTTCGGGCACTTCTGCAGCGCATTCTCCATCGCAGTGCGGCCCTTTTCCTGGTCGCCCTGGCTGATCTCGTGCGTGCAGATGCGCGGATCGTCTTCGTCGCCGTACTTGTTGGGATCCTTCACGTCGATGCCGAAGCCCGCCATGAAGCCCTGGTCACGCAGATAGTCGACCGTCGGCTGGTTGGTTGCGAGGTCGAGTGCAACAATGACCGCGTCCTTGGCCTTGTCGCCCAGCGTGCCGGCAGCCCATTTGCCAATCAGGTCACCCGCCTTGCGATTGTCGGTGGCGAAGGTGGCATCAGCGGCATCCATCGGGTCGAGCGGCGTATCGAGCACGATCACCTTCAGGCCGGCGTCGCGCGCCTTCTGGATGGTCGGCACAATTGCCTTCGAATCCGAAGGAACGATGGCAAAGCCCTTTGACCCCGCCGAGATCTGGTTCTCGATGCAGGCGACCTGGCCGTCATTGTCGCCGTCGAACTTGCCGGCGCACGCAATGAGCTTGACCCCCAGTTCCTTGGCCTTGGCCTCGGCGCCCTCACGCATCTTGACGAAGAATGGGTTGGTCTCGGTTTTGGTGATCAGGCCAACGGTGACGTCCTGAGCCAGCGCGGCGCCGCTCATCAGTCCGCCGGCAACGACGACGCTGGCGAGCGCCATCTTCAGATAGCTAAGTCCCATGTAGTCCTCCCACTTGTTGTGATCCGGCCCACCGGCACTTGCCGCTCCTCAGGACCGTTGGATCAGGGTCGCGGCGCCGCCTTTCGCGAGCCACTCCTCCCCGAACCGGAGGCGATATTCAGCGCAACGCTCACGGCCTGTCAATAAATTAATCCACTTGATTTATTAATTGACAGCCGACCCGCGAGGGATAATCCTTTCGTTCGGGAGGGGGTGAGAACCCCATGTAATCGATTGCCGTTTTGCCTCCGTCGTGGCTTTTGTGCCCGCGACGGAGAACGACGAAGTGTCAACAAATGCAGCCGCGAGGTCGGGAGTAGTGGTCACCGGGCCGACAAGCAGAGAGGCCAGCGCCGATCGCAGGCCGGGAGCCGCCAGCCGCGGCACCAACCAGACCGGCGTCCGGCTCTACAACGAGCGGCTGGTGCTGAGCCTGATCCGCCGCCACGGCGACCTCCCCAAGGCCGACATCGCCCGGATGACCGGGCTGTCGCCGCAGACCATCTCGATCATCACCAATGCACTCGAGGCCGATGGCCTGCTGCTGCGCGGCAAACCGTTGCGCGGCAAGGTGGGCCAGCCGCTTGTGCCCTATTCGCTGAACCCCGAGGGGGCACTGAGTTTCGGGCTGAAGATCGGTCGCCGCAGCGTCGATCTCTACCTGATCAACTTCACCGGCGAGATCCTGAAGCTTCTGCACAAGACCTACCCCTACCCCACCCCGGACGGCATCCGCGAATTTGCCCGGGCCGGCATCGACGAGCTGCTTCAGGGCATGCCGGCGGCCCTGACCACCCGCATTGCCGGCCTCGGCATTGCCGCGCCCTACGAGATGTGGACCTGGCACGAGGAGATCGGTGCGCCCAAGGCCGAGATCGATGCCTGGCGGCAGGTCGATATGCGCGCCATGATGGCCGAAATCTGCCCCTGGCCGGTCTACTTCGCCAACGACATCACCGCCGCCTGCGCCGCCGAGTTGATGTTCGGCAACGGCGCCGAGCACATCGACTACCTCTATGTCTTCATCGGCTCGTTCATTGGCGGCGGCCTCGTGCTGAACGGCCATCTGTTCCCCGGCCGCACCCAGAATGCGGCGGCGCTCGGCTCGATGCCGGCCCCCGATCCCGGTCACGTGGTGCCGCCTGGCCGCACCCCGCAACTGATGAACGTCGCCTCGATCTACGTGCTCGAGCGCGAACTCCTGGCCATCGGCCGCAACCCCGAAATCCTCTGGCAATCACCCGATGACTGGGGCGACGACCTGGGCGAGGCGCTGGACAAGTGGATCGACGAGGTGGCCCAGAGTCTTGCCTATTCGATCATCGCCGCCATAGCGGTAATCGACGTCGAGACCGTGCTGATCGACGGCGCCTTTCCTACCCACGTCCGCAGCCGGATCATCGAGCGCACCGAGGCCGAGGTGAACCGCGTCAACCGGCAGGGCTTGTCGCCGTTCAGGCTGCTGGCTGGCAGCATCGGCAATGCCGCGCGGGCCATGGGCGGCGCCTCGCTGCCATTGCTCGCCAACTTCACCCAGGACCGCGAAGTGCTGTTCAAGGACAATGCGTAGAGCATTTCGGCGCGTCCCCAACACACACCGGCGTCATTCCCGCGCAGGCGGGAACCTAGTGGGATGCCTCGACACCCGCTGCGGCTGAGGGATCCCACTGGGTCCCCGCCTTCGCGGGGATGACGCCGGTGGAATGCCCAGAAGGCAGCGTAATAGTGAAATGCTCTAGGCAGCCCCGCGATCAAATATCGTCGCACCGCCGAAACTGTAACGAGTTCGAAAAGCTTGCCGGGCACAGTGACGTAAGTCCCTGTTCTCAACGGCCCGATGCTCAATCCTCGCCGCGCCAAGTTCCGACGCACACTCTCGATGCTGGTGCTGGCCGCGTTCGTCGTGGTCTTCGCCGTGGCGGCGGTCCTGCTTGGCGGCTTCCTCTTCTGGTCGGCCGGGCAGATCGACGACAATGCCGTGACCCGGCAGTCGCAGCGCGTCATCCATGCGGTTCAGGCCCTGCGCATCGCTACCCCCCGCGAACAGGAGAGCGTCGCCATCTGGGACGATACGGTGACCGCCGCGCGTGAGAACAACAAGGCGTGGCTCGAGTCGAACATTGGCGACTGGATGTTCAGCTATTTCGGGCACGACGAGAGTTACGTGCTCGGCCCGAACGACGTCCCGATCTTCGCCTCGGTCGATGGCAGAACCTTGAAGCCCGAGGCATTCCTGAGCCGCAGTTCTGCACTGGCGCCCCTGGTGGCGGATCTGAGGAAGCTCACCGCCCCCGGCTACCTCGATACCCCGCCGCGTGTCGCCGACTATGTGCTGCTCGACGGTCGTCCGGTGATGGCGAGTGTGATCCCACTGATTTCCGATACCGGCAACCTCGTGCAGCCACCGGGGCGGGAGGCCGTGCTGGTCAGCATCGTCCGGCTCGATCTCGATTTCGAGATGCGGATGATCGACCGCTACATGACCGAAGTCGGCCGCTTCACCACCGTCACCTCCCCGGCCGTGGGCATCGAAGCCTTCCCGGTCACCAACCGCGCCGGCCGGATCGTCGCCTTCTTCGAGTGGCTGCCGTTCCGGCCCGGCCAGGAACTGCTGCAGCGCACCGCACCGGCGCTGATCATCGCCTTCGTCGTCGTCTCAGCCCTCGTCTCGCTCCTGATCTACCGGCTGCGGCGCGCCCTCAGGGCCCTCGAGTTCAAGCGCATCGACGCCGAGCGGCAGGCGACCGAAGACGCGCTGACCGGGCTGCCCAACCGGCTGAGCTTCGATCGGCAGTTCAACGGCCGGCTCGACGCCATCAAGCTGCGCGACCCGCCCACTGCCCTGCTGATGCTCGATCTCGATCGCTTCAAGCAGGTCAACGATACGCTGGGCCACCATGCCGGCGACGAGCTGATCCGCGCCGTCGCCGACCGGTTGCGCGCCGTGATCGGCCCCACCGACGTGCTGGCGCGGCTCGGCGGCGACGAGTTCGCCATTCTCCACAGTTGCTACGCCGGCACCATCGAGGTCGCAGCCCTGGCCCAGCGCATCGTCGACACCATCGCCAAGCCGTTCCGGGTGCAGGGCAGCGACGCTTTCGTTGGCGTTTCCATCGGCATCGTCGTCGCCACGGCGGGGCAGCGCGACAGCCTCGAGCTCAGCCGCAAAGCCGATATTGCGCTCTATGAGGCCAAATCCGCCGGCCGCAATCGCGCCGCCTTCTACGCAGAGGCGATGGACGAGCAGGTGCAGAACCGCCACGTCATCGAGGCCGAGCTACGCGAAGCGCTGCGCAGCCCCGACCAGCTCTGGGTGGCCTTTCAGCCGCTCTACGGCGATGCCGAAGAGGTCGTCGGCGCCGAGGCTCTGCTGCGCTGGACCCACCCCAGGATCGGCACCATCCCGCCGTCGCGTTTCATCGCCATCGCCGAGAGCACCGGGCTGATCGAGCAGTTGGGCGAGTTTGTGCTGCGCCGCGCTGCCGAGTTCGGCGCCCGCTGGCCCGGGCGCACCATCGCGGTCAACATCTCGCCGGCGCAGCTGCGCAACCCGACCTTTGCCGAGCGGGTCTTCGCCCTGCTCCAGGAAACCGGCATGCGGCCAGCCGACCTCGAGATCGAGATCACCGAGGGCATCCTGCTCGACGACGAGTCGGTGGCCGCCAGCACCATCCGCAGCTTCCGCAGCGCCGGCATCCGCATCGCACTCGACGATTTCGGCACCGGCTATTCCTCGCTCAGCTATCTGAAGCGCTACCCGGTCGACCGCATCAAGATCGACCGCTCTTTCGTCGCCCAGCTGTCGACGGCCGGCGCCTCGGATGCCATCGTCCAGGCCATGGTTACCCTCGCCCACGCGCTCGACATCGAGGTCACCGCCGAGGGCGTCGAGACCGAAGAGCAGTTCCGCGCCCTGGTCCGCATGGGCTGCAACACCTTCCAGGGCTACCTGTTCTCGAAGCCGCTGACCGAAGGCGACATCGACGCCCGCTTCGCCGCGCCGCTGCCAAGGGTGGCTTGAGCGGCAGAGGACCACATGACCGCCCTGAAGCACTTCACGTAGCAGTCAGGAATCCTCTGCCGCGTGCGGGAGAGGTTCGCCGACTGCACCCGCCGGTGGGCCAGACGTAGGAGTTCCCCCTACCCCGCCGCCTGCAGCACCGCCGCCAGCCGCACCTCGCGCTGCCTTATCCCATTGGCGCCATCGCCCCCGGCCGCCCACAATGCCGCCAGCCGGCCCTTGTCGAACAGCGCATAAAGACACGGCGCCACATAGCTCGCACGGCTGATTGCCGGGGTGTTCTGGAGGAAACTCGCCACCTGCCTCGTCACCTCGGCCATCTGGCGTTTCCGCGCCGTGGCCGACTCCGCCGGCTCGAGCTTGGCCAGTGCCTCGCCGGCCAGTGCGCTGCCATGCAGCGTGCGGAAATCCTTGGCGGTAACCGGCGCACCGGCGATGTCGCGCAGGTACCGGTTCAAATCCTCAGTGCGGAGCGCCCGGGTCTCGCCATTGCGATACATCAGCAGCCGCTTGCCGGGAATGGTCTTCACCGCTTCGATCGCCGCGGCGAGCCGTGCGTCGGTAAAGCTGTAGCTCGCCTTCTTGCCGCTCTTGGCTGGAAAGGCGACGCGGATCTCGTCGCCTTTGACGCTCACATCGCGGCTGTAGAGCGTGCCCGCACCGCGCGTCCCATGTGCATCGAGGTAACGCTCACGCCCCACCCGCATGGCAGTCCGATCGATCAGCGCCACCCCGATAGCCAGCGCCAGCTCCTTGCTGCCGGGCTCTGCCTCAAGGTCCTCGCGCACATGCCGACGGATGCGCGGCAGCGCCGCGGTCAGCAGCGTCAGCTGCTGTTGCTTCCGCCGTACCCGGCGTGCCTCCCAGTCGGCATGATAGATGTACTGCAGCCGCCCCGCCGCGTCGGTGCCGCAGGCCTGGATATGGGCGCGCGGGTTGGCGGCGATCCGCACCTCGCTCCAGGCCGGCGGGATGCCGAGGCCGCGCGCCCGCTCACGAATATCGGCATCACGGATCAGCTCACCGTCCGCATCGACGTAACCGAAGGTTCGGCCGTGCCGGCGGCGACGGATCGTCAAATCCTCACGGCCGACACGCCTCAGTCGGACCACGGCCGCCTACACACCCGTCGTGGTATTGGGCGGCGGGGCCATCGCATAAAACACCAGGTAGATCAGCCCGAAGGCCACGATGACGCCGAGGATCGACCAGATCAGCACGCGGAAGTTCATTAGCCGCCCGCTGCCCTGGCGAACTTCGTTGGTGGATTTGTGGGCATCATAGGTTTGCATGGCGCTACTCGCTTGCAGATGAACGTGAAAACCAACGCCTGCGACGCTTTGCAGTTCCGCTCCCACTTGACCGTGACGGGCTGAACGAGGACGTTGGCACATGCTGATCACGGCCGCGTCATGACCATCTCCCCCGAACTCCTCACCCGCATGATCAAGGCGGGCGCCGGCGAGGTTCCGGCCGACGTGGTGATCAAGAATGTTCGCCTGCTGGATGTGATCTCGGGCTCCATCACCCACACCGATATCGCCATCGTCGCCGACCGTATCGTCGGCACCTACGGCTATTACAACGGCAAGACGCTGATCGAAGGCGACAACCGTTTCGCGGTGCCCGGCTTCATCGATACGCACCTGCACATCGAATCCTCGCTGGTGACCCCGTTCGAGTTCGATCGCTGCGTGCTGCCGCATGGCGTCACCACGGTGATCTGCGATCCGCACGAGATCGCCAACGTGCTCGGCGCCGACGGCATCCGCTATTTCCTCGAGTGCGCCGAGCGCACCGTGATGGATATCCGGGTCAACCTCAGCTCCTGCGTGCCGGCAACGCCACACGAGACCTCGGGAGCGCGGCTCGAGATCGCCGACCTCGAAAAGTTCCGCCATCACCGCCAGGTCATCGGCCTCGCCGAGATGATGAACTATCCGGGCGTGCTCGCCGCCGATCCCGGCATCATCGCCAAGCTTGTGGCGTTCCAGGGTGGCCACATCGATGGTCACGCGCCGCTGGTCACCGACCTCCAGCTCAACGGCTACCTGGCCGCTGGCATCCGCACCGACCACGAGTCGACCACCGCCGTCGAAGCACGCGAAAAGCTCAGTAAGGGCATGGCGATCCTGATCCGCGAGGGCTCGGTCTCCAAGGATCTCGAAGCGCTGGCCGAAATCCTCGATGCCAATACCTCGGCCTATGTCGCACTCTGTACCGACGACCGTAACCCGCTCGATACGCTCGAGGAGGGGCACCTCGATTCCTCGATCCGCCGGCTGATCGCCCGCGGCCGGCCGCTGCATCACGTCTATCGCGCCGCCTCGCACTCGGCCGCCCGCATCTTCGGGCTGAAGGACCGCGGCCTCGTCGCCCCCGGCTATCGCGCCGATATCGCGCTGCTCGACGATCTCGAGGGCTGCCGGGTCGCCGAGGTGATCACCGCCGGCCGGCTGGTGCGCCCCGAACTGTTCGAGGCCCGCCAGCCGGTGCCGCCGGTCGGCCTCGCCTCGATGAAGGCCCGGCGCGTCGGCCCCTCGACCTTCATCGTGCCACCCAACCCCAGGCAGAACGAGACCCCTGTCATCGGGGTGCGGCCGGGGCTGATCCTCACGTACCGCGAGACCGCGACGCTGGAAGTGTCCGACAATGGCACCCTGCCCGACATCGACAACGACGTGATCAAGATCGGCGTGATCGAGCGCCACGGCATCAACGGCAACGTGGCGCTGAGCTTCACCACGGGGTTCGGGCTGAAGCGCGGCGCCATCGCCTCCTCGGTCGGGCACGACAGCCACAACATCACCGTGGTCGGCGTCGATGACGAGGACATGGCCGTGGCGGTCAACCGGCTGATCGAACTCGGTGGCGGCTTTGCCGTCGCCGATGGCGGCCGGGTTACCGCCGAGCTGGCCCTGCCGATCGCCGGGTTGATGAGCCTGCTCAGTTTCGAAACCGTCGCCGACAAGCTGCATCACCTGCGCCAGGCCGCCTATGATCTCGGCTGCACTCTGCCCGAGCCGTTCCTGCAGGTCGCCTTCCTCGCCCTGCCGGTGATCCCGCATTTGAAGATGACCGATCGAGGGCTGTTCGACGTGGATAAGTTCGACTTCGTCAAATGAGCTTTGCCAGCCGGTTCCTTGCCGATCTCTACAAGCTGCCCAAGCGCAAATGCGGCATCGTCCGTACCCGCAACATCCGGGTGCCGATGCATGACGGCATTACCCTCGCCACCGAGCATTTCGCCCCGAAACTGCCGGGCAAACACCCCACCATCCTGATGCGCGAGCCTTATGGGCTCTCAGGATTTTCTACCATCGGCGAGGTCTATGCCGAACGCGGCTTCCACGTCGTGCTGCAGGCCTGCCGTGGCACCGACAAATCGGAAGGTGAGTTCGACCCGTTCGGGCACGAGCGCGACGATGGCCTCGCCACCATCGACTGGATCAAGGCGCAGCCCTGGTTCGACGGCCGGCTCGGCACCTCCGGCCCGAGCTATCTCGGCTACGCCCAGTGGGCAATCTGCGATGCGCTGCCCAGGCAATCGGCCATGGCGATCAAGGTGACCAGTGCCGAGTTCCGCTCCATCGTCTTCCCGGGTGGCGGGCTGGCCGTGGGGCTGTGGCTGAGCTGGATCCAGACCGTCGAGGGGTTGCGCGGCAACCCGATGCGTACCGCGCAGCGCATGTTCACCGGCGGCATCGAGCGGACGACGCTGCGCGCCACCATGAAGCTGCCGCTGCGCGACGCCGACAAGCGGGTCACCGGCCGCGAGGTGCCGTTCTGGCGGCGCTGGATGGACGAGGCGATCGGCAACGACGCCTTCTGGCAGCCGCTCGACCACACTCACCGTCTCAACGCCCGCACCCCGCCGGTCAGCTTTACCTCGGGCTGGTACGATTTCATGCTCGATCAGCTGTTGCGCGATTACGCGACGCTGGTCGATGCCGGGCACACTCCGCAGCTCACCATCGGGCCATGGTTCCATGTCAGCTCCGACCTGCAGATGGAAAGCGTCAAGCAGACGCTCGAATGGATGAACGCCAGGCTGCTGGGCGATGCGACGGGTCTCAGGGCCAAGCCGGTGCGGCTCCATATCGGCGGGCTCAACGAGTGGCGCGAGTTCGACAGCTACCCGCCGGTCGAACCCGAGAACCAGATCTGGCACCTCCATCCCGGAAAGGTACTGTCGCAGCGCCCGGTCCGCGCCTCGGCCCCCGACACCTATACCTACGACCCCGCCCATCCGACCCCGGCGGTCGGCGGCGCCATGTTCGCCTTCAACGGCGCCGGGCCGGTAGACAACGCCCCGCTCGAAAAGCGCGATGACGTGCTCGTCTATACCTCCGAGCCGCTGTTCGCTCCCGTCACCATTCTCGGCCAGGTGCGCATCGCGCTCCATGCCCGCTCGAGCCTGCCCAACACTGATTTCTTCGTCAGGCTCTGCGATGTCGACGAGAAGGGCCTGTCGATCAACGTCTGCGACGGCATCATTCGCAAGACCTCAGCCGATCCGGCGGTGGCGGACGATATCTGGAAGCTCAACTTCCGCATGCACGCCACGGCGTACCGCTTCAACCGCAACCACCGGCTGCGCGTCATCGTCGCTAGCGGCGCCCACCCGCGCTACGCGAGGAACACCGGCACCGACGAGGCGCTGGGCGAAGCGTCGCATCTGGCTTCCGCGGATATCGAGATCTTCCATGACCCCGCGCACCCAAGCGCGATTCACCTTCCGGTGGTGGAGTTGGATCGGGTGTGAGTCACTGGAGCCCGCCGCCAGCGCCCCCTCGCCCCTGAGGGGAGAGGGCTAGTGGAGCTAGGACCGAAGGTCCGTAGCGAAACTGGGGTGAGGGGTTCGGTCTCCCAGCGAGTGCTCGCTGCACCGCCTCACCCCTCAACCGGCCTTCGGCCACCTTCTCCCCTGAGGGGAGAAGGGACATGAGGCCATTGCGTAGGATTGGGCGAGCTTCCCACCCCCCACATCCACCGGCCGTCATCCCAGCGAAAGCTGGGACCCAACTATCCGCTGGTGCGGGCGGTGAAATGGGTCCCAGCTTTCGCTGGGATGACACCGAGTTGGTGGCGCTGTCGTGTGATCAGCCACACATAGCTGATTGGGCCCTCTCAAGCCCCCGCCTTAACCTGCTCGCGCGCTGCATGCAGCAGCGGCTCGGTATACCCAGACGGCTGCACCGCGCCGAGCAGCGCCAGGTCCAGCGCCGCCTGGTAGGCGATGGACGTGCCGAAATTCCCCGCCATCGGCCGGTACAGTGGGTCGCCGGCATTCTGTCCGTCGACCACCGCCGCCATCTTCTCGAACGAAGCCTTCACCTCGTCGGTGCTGATCAGCTTGTGCGCCAGCCAGTTGGCCACCGCCTGCGAGGAGATGCGGCAGGTGGCGCGGTCCTCCATCAGCCCGACATTGTTGATGTCAGGCACCTTGGAGCAGCCCACCCCCTGGTCGACCCAGCGCACCACGTAGCCGAGAATGCCCTGCGCATTGTTGTCGAGCTCACGCAGCACCTGCGCCTTGTCGAGCGTCGCGGCATCCAGCACCGGCATCGAGAACAGTTCGCTGAGGCCCGGCGTCGCCTGGTTGTGGCGGCGCTTCTGCGCCTCGAACACATCGATCTGGTGATAGTGCAGCGCATGCAGCGTCGCCGCGGTCGGCGACGGCACCCAGGCGGTGTTGGCGCCGGCATTGGGGTGCGCGGCTTTGCTCGCCAGCATCGCCGCCATGTCGTCGGGCCGCGCCCACATGCCCTTGCCGATCTGCGCCTTGCCGGAGAACCCGGCAGCGAGCCCGATCAGGACGTTGCGGTCCTCATAGGACTGGATCCATTTCTCAGCCTTCACATCGTCCTTGCGCAACACCGGGCCCGCCAGCATCGAGGTGTGGATCTCATCGCCGGTGCGATCGAGGAAGCCGGTATTGATGAAGAACACCCGGCGGCGGGCGGCATGGATCGCCGCCTTGAGGTTGGCCGAGGTACGCCGCTCCTCGTCCATGATGCCGACCTTGATGCTCTCGGGCTTCAGTCCCAGCATCTTCTCGACCGCGCCGAAGATCTCGCAGGCGAAGGCGACCTCGTCCGGGCCGTGCATCTTGGGCTTCACCACATAGATGGCGCCGGTCGTCGAGTTGACCTTGTCGCTGAGCGCACAGAGCGCGGTCACCGCCGCATCCATCAGCCCTTCGCCGATCGGGTTGCCTGCGGGGTCAAGCACAGCCTTGGTGGTCATGAGGTGGCCGACATTGCGCACCAGCAGCAGCGCCCTGCCCTTCAGGGTCAGCGGCTGGCCGTTGGCATCCTTGTATTGCCGGTCGGCATTGAGCTTGCGGGTCAGCGACCTGCCGCCCTTCTCGAACGTCTCGCTCAGCGTGCCGTTCATCAGCCCGAGCCAGTTGCGATAGACCCCGACCTTGTCCTCGGCATCGACCGCCGCGACCGAATCCTCGCAATCCTGGATGGTGGTCAGCGCCGACTCGAGCACCACATCGGCGAGCCCGGCCTTGTGCGAGGCGCCGATGGTGTTGGAGGGGTCGATGATCAACACGGCATGCAGCCCATTGTGGCGCAGCACCAGTTCGCCCCGTTCCTCAGTCCCGCCATAACCGGCGAACTGTGCGGGATCCTTGAGGCCGACGCGGCCGGCAGCGGTATCGGCGACAAACACACGCCGCTCACCGTCCTTGATCACATGATAACCGGTGACTTCGCGATGGCTGCCCGAGGCCAGCGGGAACGAGGCATCGAGGAACTCGGCCGCCCGCGCCACCACGGCGGCGGCACGCGCCGGGTTGAATCCCTTGCCGGGCGCCAGCTCGCCGTCGCGCGCAATCGCGTCGGTGCCATAGAGCGCATCGTAGAGGCTGCCCCAGCGGGCATTGGCGGCATTGAGCGCGTAGCGTGCGTTCGATACCGGCACCACCAGCTGCGGCCCGCAGATCGAGGTGATCTCGGGGTCGAGGCCTGCTGTTTCGATGGTGAAATCGGCAGGCTCGGCGACGAGATAGCCGATCTGTTTGAGGAACGCCTGGTACTTCGCCGGGTCCGATCCGACCGGGCCATTGGCCTTGTGCCAGTCATCGACCTGCGTCTGGATCCGGTCGCGGATCGCGAGCAGCTCGCGGTTGCGCGGCGCGAAATCCCGCACCAACCCGGCGAGGCCGGCCCAAAACTGCTCGGCGGTTACCGAGGTCCCCGGAATGGCTTCCTGCTCGACGAAATCGACCAGCAGCCGATCGACCTTGAGGCCGGATTTCTCGATGTAGTTAGCCATTTCAGTTCCTTCGTTCTTCCCGTTGGTCCGGTGCGATCCGACCCCCACCCCTGTCCCCTCCCCCTAAGGATGGGGAGGGAGACCCTCACACTAATATCGAGGCTATCGTCTCCCTCCCCTGTTCAGGGGGAGGGGACAGGGGTGGGGGTCGGCGTACATCCGGATGCCCGTCATGCCCCCTGCCGCCCTCAGTGCGCAATCCCCAAATGGCGCAATCCGCGTCAGCTTCGGCTCACGTCGCTAGTGCCGCCTTCATCGCCTTGCCCATCACGTAGGTTTCCACCACCGCCCGGTCGTCGCCGCAGGTCTGCAGCAGGAACAGCTCCTGCTCGAGCGAGCCGCAGGTTTCCATGCGGAGCGCCATCTGCGGCGTGGCGCTGGAATCGAGCACCACGATATCGGCTTCCTTGCCTGCCTCGAGCGAGCCGATGCGCCCCTCGAGGCTCATCGCCCGGGCATTGCCCAGCGTCATGTGGAAGAACGAGCGGAACGGCGTCAGACGCTGGCCGCGCAGCTGCATCACCTTGTAGCCCTCGTCCATGGTCCTGAGCATCGAGTAGGAGCTGCCGCCACCCACATCGGTCGCCGTGGCGATGCGCACGCCGCGCTCGTGCTGGCGCTCATAGTCGAACAGCCCAGAACCGATGAACAGGTTCGACGTCGGGCAGAACACCGCCACCGACTGTGTCTCAGCGATCACCTCGGTTTCGCGGTGGCTCAGATGGATGCAGTGACCGAGCAGCGTCTTCGGGCCCAGGAGGTGGAACTTCTCGTAGATCCCGACATAGTCGCCATAGTTGGGATAGAGCTCATTGGCATAGGCGATCTCGGCGAGGTTCTCCGACACATGGGTCTGGATGTGGAGGTCCGGGAACTCCCGTGCCAAGGCCTCGGCCATCGCCATCTGCTCATGCGTCGAGGTGATGGCGAAGCGCGGCGTGATGGCGTAATGCGCCCTGCCCCGCCCATGCCATTTGGCGATGCCGGCCTTGGTGTCGTCATACCCCGATTGCGGCGTATCCAGGAGGCCGGGCGGCGCGTTGCGATCCATCATCACCTTGCCGCCGACCATCAGCATGTTGCGCTTTTCGGCCTCGCCGAAAAACGCATCGACCGATTGCGGATGCACCGAGCAATAGGCCGCCGCCGTGGTGGTACCGTGCCGGATCAGCTCGTCGAAAAACCGCGAGGCGATGCGAGTGGCGTGCGCCTCGTCGCCGAAGCGCTGCTCCTCGACGAAGGTGTAGGTGTTGAGCCATTCGAGCAGCGCCGCCGCATAGGCGCCGATCACCTGCATCTGCGGGAAATGGATATGCGGATCGATAAAGCCGGGCATGATCAGGTGCGGGCGATGATCGATGATCTCCATCTTGGCATCGTAGACCTTAGGCAGGTTGTCATCGTCCCACTCCCCGACCCAGCGTATCTTGCCTTCGTAAGTGTCGATCGCGACAAAACCGTCCTCGATGTAACGATAACTGCCATGATCGTCGCGCCCCTGCGGTTCACTGACAAAGGTGAGGATTCGTCCTCGCAGGAGGCGAAGTACGACCTTGTCGGACTGGATCACCACTTCGATGCGTCCCGGAACCACGCCACCAGCAGCGCCCGCTCGTCATCGGTCATGTCGGTGACGTTTCCCGGCGGCATGGCGTGCGAATAGCCGGCCTGGATCGCCACCTGCTCGGCGTGGTTGGCAATGGCGATGTCGTTGTCGAGGATGACGTTCTTGGGCGCCTCGGCGATGCCTTCCCACACCGGCTCGGCGGTGTGGCACATGCTGCAGCGGCCCTGCACCACCTCGGACGCCGCCTTGAAATGCGGCGACTGCATCAAGAGCGTCGCCTGCGGCGAAGCCACGGCCTCGGCCCCGGTCGGCAGCTTCGGTCCGCTGGACAGCCAGGCGCAGAGGATGAAGATGATGATCACCAGCGGCCACACCCAGGTCGGGTTGCCCTTGCGGCCGTGCCGGGTGTTGAAGAAATGCCGGATCAATACGCCTTCGAGGAAGATCAGCGAGGCAATCAGCCAGTTCCACGGCGTCGCAAACGCCAGCGGGTAATGGCTCGACAGCATGAAGAAGATCACCGGCAGGGTGAGATAGTTATTGTGCAACGAACGTTGCTTGGCGATCTTGCCGTACTTGGCGTCGGGCACCCGGCCGGCCTTGAGGTCGGCCACCACGATCTTCTGGTTCGGGATGATGATCATCGCGACATTGGCCGCCATGATGGTCGCGGTGAAGGCGCCCATATGCAGCATGGCGGCGCGGCCGGTGAACACCTGGGTATAGGCCCAGCTCATCGCCGTGAGGATGGCGAACAGCACCACCATCAGCCCGCCGGTCGAGTTGCCGATCGGCGATTTGCAGAGCGTATCGTAGAGCACCCAGCCCAGCACGATCGAGCCGAGCGAAATCAGGATCGCCTGCCAGGCGGCGATATCGAGCACATGCCGATCGACGAGGAACAGGTCGGCGCCGAAATAATAGACGACGATCAGCAGCATGAACCCGGAAATCCAGGTGAAATAACTTTCCCACTTGAACCAGGTCAGGTGCTCGGGGAGGAAATCCGGCGCCACCAGGTATTTCTGGATGTGGTAGAAACCGCCGCCATGCACCTGCCACTCCTCGCCATGCGCGAGGGGCGGCAGACTAGGCGTCTTCCGCAACCCCAGGTCCAGCGCGATGAAATAGAAGCTGGAGCCGATCCAGGCGATGGCCGTGATCACGTGCGTCCAGCGCACCGCGAAGCTCAGCCATTCCCAGAAGATTGCGTAGTCGGTCATTGGTTCAGTAGCCCTAGCTTCTCGCCACCCCCACCGGCGTCATTCCCGCGAAGGCGGGAACCCAGTGGGATCGTGCAGCAGGCGCCGGCGTGGAGGTTAGTCCGCACTAGGTTCCCGCCTTCGCGGGAATGACGCCTGTGTTTGTTTCGCGGCCGGTCCGCGGTCGCAGAAAGAGGCGGGCCTTGGCCCGCCTCCTGTTCATAGCACTTCGAGCCTTACGCCTCGACGCCTTCGGCGTACCAGTCGACCGCCCAGAACTCGCCGTCGTCGATCACGTCACCCGCTGCAACGCGCTCGGCGCCGGCATTGTCCTTGATCGGGCCGGCGAAGGGGTGGAGCGTGCCGGCGGAGATGTCGTTCTTCACCTTCTCGGCGGCAGCCACCACGTCGGCCGGGATCTTCTCGTTGTACTTGCCGATCTCGACTTCGCCCGACGAGATGCCGTCCCACACGCTGCCTTCGGCCCAGGTACCGTCGAGGATCGACTGCACCGACTTCACATAGTGCGGGCCCCAGTTGTCGATGATGGCGGTGAGGTGCGACTTGGGCGCGAAGGCGCTCATGTCGGCGCCCTGGCCAAAGCCGCCGACAATGCCGCGCTCCTCGGCCACCTGCAGCGCTGCCGGGCCGTCGGTGTGCTGGGTGATGACGTCGACGCCCTGGTCGATCAGCGCGCGGGCCGCATCGGCTTCCTTGGCCGGGTCGAACCAGCTGTCGACATAGACCACCTTGATCTTGACCTCGGGGTTCACCTTCCGGGCTGCGATGGCGTAGGCGTTGATGCCCATGCGCACTTCGGGGATCGGGAACGAGCCGATATAGGCGATGGTGTTGGTCTTGGTCATCAGGCCGGCAATGGTGCCGACCACGGCGCGGCCTTCATGGAACTTGGCGTTGTAGATCGAGACGTTGGGCGCGGTGGCATTGCCGGTGGCCCACTCGAACTTCACGTCCGGGAACTGCTTGGCCACCTTGTGCACATAGTCGCCGTAGCCGAAGCTCGTGGCGTAGATCAGCTTGTGGCCCTGTTGCGCCAGCTCGCGGAACACACGCTCGCTGTCCGGACCTTCGGCGACATTGGTCACCACGGTGGTCTCCACCTTGTCGGCGCCGATCTTGTCGAGCATGTACTTGCGGCCGGTATCGTGGCCGAAATTCCAGCCGTTGTCGTCCGGCGTGCCGATCAGCACGAAGGCGACCTTCACCTTTTCCTGCGCGAAGGCAGCGCCGCCCAGCAGCGGCAGCGCGGCGGCGGCGCCGCCGATCTTGATCAGAGTGCGTCTGTTCAGAACTGTCATTTGTCTCTCCTGCATGACGTTTCGTTGCTCGAGCCCAGGTCCCTGTACCTAGCTCGTTGGAAGGAACGGCTTGCCGAGGCAAGCCGGTGCGCTGGAACTGCCGCCGCGCCGCATGGAAATCAGCACCAGGACCAGAATGGTTGCGAGATAGGGCAAAGCCGCCCAGAGCTCGGAAGGCAAAACACGGAAACCGCCGCCCGCCGCCTTGGCATAGACCTCCAGCGTCATGACGAGGCCGAACAGGTAGGCGCCACCGAGCAGCCGGAACGGCCGCCAGGCCGCGAACACCACCAGCGCCAGCGCAATCCAGCCGCGCCCGGTGGTGAGCCGCTCCACCCATTGCGGGGTGAGGATCAGCGGGAAACAGCTGCCGGCAATGCCTGCCATGGCGCCGCCGAAAGCCACCGCGAGGTAACGCACGCCGATCACCGGATAGCCGATCGAATGGGCGCTGAGGTCGTTCTCGCCGACGGCGCGAAGGATCAGCCCGGCGCGGGTCTTCTTCAAAAACCACCAGATGACGAACACCATGATCAGCGAGAAATAGACCAGCGGCGAATAGCCGAAGATCACCCGCCATACCGGATCGGCCGCGAGCTCCGGCGGGAATGGCGAGCGCAGCAGCGGCACGGCCTTCCCGGTATAGGGCTGGCCGAACAGCGCCGAAAAGCCGGTGCCGAGAATGGTGAGCGCGAGGCCGGTCGCCACCTGGTTGGCCGAAAGCGACAGGGTCAGAAAGCCGAAAATCAGCGCTGCAGCGGCCGCGGCAAGCGCGGCGCAGAGGATAGCCAGCCAGTGGTTGCCGGTGACCAGCACCACTGCCACGGTGATCACCGCGCCGATCAGCATCATGCCTTCGACGCCGAGGTTGAGGACGCCGGATTTCTCCACCACCAGCTCGCCGAGTGCAGCGAGAAGGATCGGCGTCGACGCCCCGACCAGCGTGATGATGATGGCAATCGCCAGATCGAGGGTCATGCCGCTGCCCTCGCCTGTTCATGGCTCACCCGGCGGACGCGGTAGCGCACCAGCACGTCGCCGGCCAGCAGCAGGAACAGCATCATCGCCTGGAAGATGCCCACGGCTGCAAACGGCAGCGCAATCGTGGTCTGCGCCACCTCGCCACCAACAAAGGTGATGGCAAGGACGATGCCGGCGAGCAGCGCCCCCAGCGGATTGAGCCGCCCAAGGAAGGCGACGATGATGGCGGTGAAGCCGTAATTGGTGGGGAATTGCGGCACCAGCCGCCCGAACGGTCCGGCCGCCTCGAGGATGCCGGCAAGCCCGGCGAGCCCGCCCGACACCAGGAGCGCCAGCCACACCGTGCGGTTGGCCGAGAAGCCGCCATAGCGCGCCGCGGCCGGCGAGGCGCCGACGACGCGGACCGAAAAGCCGAACACCGAGCGGCTCATCACGAACCACACCAGCACGGCGACGAGGATGGCGATCGGCGTCCCCAGTTGCACGATGGTGCCGGGGATCACATAGGGCAGCGACTGGTCGGCCGAAAACAGCACGGTCTGCGGCTGGCCCATCGAAGTCGGACTCTTCCACGGCCCGAACACCAGGTAGTTCAAGAGCTGCACCGACACATAGGTCAGCATCAGCGTGGTCAAAATCTCGTTGACCTTGAACTGGGTGCGCAGGAACGCCGGGATCGCCGCATAGGCCATGCCGCCGGCAATGCCGGCGAGCAGCATCAGCGGCAATATCCAGGGTCCGGTCATGTTGTAAGTGAGAAGCGCCACCCCGGTGCCGGCGATACCGCCGACGATGTACTGCCCCTCGGCGCCGATATTCCACACATTGGCGCGGTAGCTGACCGCGAGGCCCACCGCGATGATCACCAGCGGCGACGCCTTCACCGCCAGGTCCTGCCACTTGTAGGGGTTGGTCAGCGGCGTGAAGAAAATCTCCCGCACCGCCCCGAGCCCGTCATAGCCGAGCAGCGTGAAGATCAGCGCCCCCAACACCATGGTGATCAGCACCGCCGCTACCGGCGTTGCATAGAGCATGAAGCGGCTTGGCGCCGCGCGTTTCTCAAGCCTCAACTGCAAGCTCGCCCCCCGGCGCAAGATGCGTTTCTTCTGGCGCCCCATGGATGCCGCCCATCAACAGGCCGATCTCCTCGATCGACACCGAGCCGACCGCCATCGGCGCGCTGAGCCGCCCGCCATTGATCACCGCCAGCGTATCCGACAGCGCCAGGAGCTCATCGAGATCCTGGCTGATCACCACCACCGCGGTGCCGGTCGCCGCGAGATCGACGATCGCCTGGTGGATAGCCGCCGCCGCTCCCGCATCGACGCCCCAGGTCGGCTGGCTCACCACCAGCACCGAGGGCTTTTGCAGGATCTCGCGACCCATGATGTATTTCTGCAGGTTGCCGCCCGACAGCGACCCCGCTGTCGCGCCCGGCCCCAGCGCTTTCACCGCAAAGGCGGCAATGACTTCGCCGGTATAGGTCTTGGCCGCGCCGGCGCGGATCAGCCCGCCCGACACCATGCCGAGCCGGTCGCGCGCCGTGAGCACGGTATTATCGGCAAGGCTGAAATCGGCGATCGCTGCATGCCCGTTGCGTTCCTCGGGCACGGCGCAGAGCCCAAGAGCCCGCCGCGCATTAGGCGAGAGTTCGCCGGCCGGCTTGCCGTCGATGCTGATGGCGTTTGGTGCAGTCTGCAGTTCGCCATCGAGCGCCAGCAGCAGCTCGAGCTGGCCATTGCCGGCCACCCCGGCAATCCCGAGGATTTCGCCGGAGCGCACCGAGAACCCGATATCCTTCAGCGAAGTGCCGAAATGCGATGTCGCTTCGTGGCTCAGCCCTTTGACCACCAGCTTCTCGGCACCGAAGGTACGGCCGGCGACCTTCTTCACGTCCTTCAGCCCGGCGCCGATCATCTTTTCGGCCATCGAGCGCGAGGTCTCGACTTTCGGGTCGCAGGTATCGACCAGCTTCCCGCCACGCAGGATCGTCGCGGTGTCGCACAGCGCTTTGATTTCGTGCAGCTTGTGCGAAATGTAGAGGATCGAGCAGCCCTCGGCGGCGAGCTGCCGCAGCACCACGAACAGCTGGTCGACCTCCTGCGGGGTGAGCACCGAGGTGGGCTCGTCCATGATCAGCAGTTTCGGGTTCAGCAGCAAAGCGCGTACGATCTCGATGCGCTGCCGCTCGCCCACCGACAGGGTGGAGACCACCCGGTGCGGCTCGAGCTTCAGCCCATATTGCTGCATCACCTCGCGGATCCGCGCCTCGAGGTCGCGCGACTGGATCTTGGCATCCATCCCCAGCGCGATGTTCTCCAGCACCGTCATCGCCTCGAACAGCGAGAAGTGCTGGAACACCATGCCGATGCCGAGCTTGCGGGCGGCTTTCGGGTTGCTGACCACCACCGGCTGGCCATCCCAGCGGATCTCGCCGGCATCGGGCTGCATGATGCCGTAGATCATCTTGACCAGGGTGGATTTGCCGGCGCCGTTTTCGCCCAGCAGCGCGTGGATTTCGCCAGGGCGGACCGAGAACGACACATTGTCGTTGGCCAGCACGCCGGGAAAGCGCTTGGTGATCCCGGTCAGTTGCAGGCGCGGCGCGATGCTACTCTCCAACGACGGCTCCCGACTTCTTCGTTGTGGCCGGCCGCGCCTTCAGATCTTCGACTTCCCGCGCGCCAATGTGGACCAGAATCTCTGCCGCCGCCAGCGCAGCAATCACTTCCGGCCGCTTGTCCCCAAGGCCATGCGGGAAAGCCTTGCCACCGATCGGCAGCACCAGCCGGTCGAGGGCTGCGCCCGGGTAACCCTCGCCCAGGTACCAGGAGCGGAACTTCGCTCTCTTCGTCTTCGAGCCGACCATGCCGACATAGGGCGCGTCGGCACGCTGCAACGCCTCGGCAGCAATCAGGAAATCGAGCGCGTGATCATGCGTCAGGATGACGAAGGCGCTGCCTTGAGGCGCCGCCCGCACCACCGCCTCGGGCATCGCCACGGCGTGCAGCTCGACATTGTCAGGCAGGTTGGTGAGTTCGTCGGGCCTTGTGTCGACCACGTGGACCTTGAGCGGCAGGGCTGCGAGCGCCCGCGCCAAAGCATGCCCGACATGACCCGAGCCGAAGAGATAGACATCGGGCCGCGCCGTCAGCTCGGCCTCGAGCTTCGCCACAAGCCGCCGCGCTTCGCCTTCAGTGACCCGCTTCAGCGCCACATCCACCCGGCCACCACAGCACTGCCCGATCTCCGGTCCGAGCGGGATATCGAGGCTGTCCTGATCCTCGCCATCGCGCAGCACCTGCCGCGCCCGGTCGATCACCATATACTCGAGCGCCCCGCCCCCGATGGTCCCGATCTGGGCCGTGGGCGAGATCAGCATGAAAGTGCCGGCTTCGCGCGGGGACGAGCCGCGCACAGCAGTGAGTTCGGCGACGATGGTCGCGGGGTTGGCGGCGAGGAACGTGCGGAGGGTGACGGCGGAAAGAGTCATCGTGTGGCTCCCCCCTCATCCGCCCGTTGGGCACCTTCTCCCACAAGGGGAGAAGGCCCGACTGAGGGGGCCGTGGGTCGGTCTACCGCGATGTCCGCGGGGTGGCCTTCTCCCTTGATGGGAGAAGGTGGCCGAAGGCCGGATGAGGGTGGGGCCACGCGCGCCGTCAGTAGCCCCAAGATCGCTTCCAGCACCCCATCGCGATTGTCGCTGAGCTCACTGTTCCAGACCCGCAACACTTCAAAACCACGACGCGTGAGTTCCGCATCGCGACGCACGTCGCGTTCACTCTCGAAATGCTGGCTACCGTCGAGTTCAACGACGAGTCGACCCTCGTAGCAGGCGAAATCCGCAAAGTCGGGACCAATCGGCACCTGCCGCCTGAACTTGAACCCAACCAGGCGACGATCCCGCAAAAGGTGCCAAAGCCTGGCCTCCGCGTGCGTCTCATTCCGGCGCAAAGACCTGGCTCGATTGGTGGTTCCTGAGCTCTGACCTTCGGCCCCTACCATCTCAGCCAAGCCTTGCCCGCCGCATCCGCTCGACGCCCATCAACACCCGCTCGGGCGTTGCCGGCATGTCCAACTGCGGCGCGACCTTGTAGTCCGCCACCGAAGCCACTGCCATCGACAACGCCTCGACCACCGAGTAGCCGAGCACCAGTGGCGGCTCGCCCACCGCCTTGCTCCGCCCGATCGCCGGCTCCTTGTTGATGCTCCATTCGGCGAGCCGCACGTTGAAGATGCGCGGCACGTCGGAGGCGAGCGGGATCTTGTAGGTCGAGGGGGCATGGGTGCGGAGCTGCCCCTTGCCGTCCCACCACAGCTCCTCGGTGGTGAGCCAGCCCATGCCCTGAATGAAGCCGCCTTCCACCTGCCCGATATCGATCGCCGGGTTGAGCGAGCGGCCGACATCCTCGAGTACGTCGGAACGGTCGACCTGATACTCGCCGGTCAGCGTGTCGATGGTGACTTCCGACGCCGCCGCGCCATAGGCGAAATAGTAGAACGGATGGCCGCGCCCGGTGCTGCGGTCCCAATGGATTTTCGGCGTCTTGTAGAACCCGGCAGCCGAGAGCTGTACCCGGTTCATCCAGCACGAAGTGGCCAGTTCATCGAACGGCACGAATTGCTGCCCGGCCCGGACGCCACCGAACTCCCAGTGCACTTCGGATGGCTCGACCTCGTAGATGAAGGCCGCATGTGCCGCCATCCGCGCCTTGATCTGGTTGGCCGCATCGAGCGCCGCCATGCCGTTGAGATCGGTGCCGGAGGAGGCCGCGGTCGCCGAGGTATTTGGCACCTTGCCGGTATTGCTGGCGGTGATCTGCACCCGCTCGACCGGCACGCCGAAAGCATCGGCCACCACCTGCATCACCTTGATGTGCAGCCCCTGCCCCATCTCGGTACCGCCATGGCTCAGATGGATCGAGCCGTCGCGATAGACATGCACCAGCGCGCCGGCCTGGTTGTGCCAGGTGGCGGTGAACGAGATGCCGAACTTTACCGGCACCATGGCGATGCCCTTCTTCAAGACCTTGCTGTTCTTGTTGAATTCGAGAATGGCAGCGCGCCGCGCCTGGTAGTCGGAACTCTGCTCGAGGTCCGCGATCACCCGCTCGATGACATTGTCCTCCACCACCTGGTGGTAGGGCGTCACGTTGTTGCTGTCGGTGCCGTAGAAATTGGCCTTGCGGATCTCCAGCGGATCCTTGCCCAGCGCGTAGGCGATGTCCTCGATCCAGCGCTCAGCCGCGATGATCCCCTGCGGGCCGCCGAAGCCGCGGAACGCCGTGTTCGACACCGTATTGGTGAACAGCGGCAGCGAGTTCACGCGGACGCTCGGGTACCAGTACGCGTTGTCGCAGTGGAACAAGGCGCGGTCGGTCACCGGGCCGGAGAGATCGGCCGAATAGCCGGAGCGCGCCGCATAGGTTGCGGTCACCGCCTGGATCTTGCCATCGGCATTGTAGCCGACATCGTAATCGACGACGAAATCGTGGCGCTTGCCGGTGATCTGGAAATCGTCGTCGCGATCGGGGCGGATCTTCACCGCCTTGTTGAACTTCTTCGCCGCCACGGCTGCGACTACAGCGAACAGGTTGCCCTGGGTTTCCTTGCCGCCGAAGCCGCCACCCATGCGGCGCATGTTCACCGTCACCGCGGCATGCGGAATGCCGAGCACCTGCGCCACCATCACCTGGATTTCGGTCGGGTGCTGGCTCGAGACCTGCAAGGTGATCTCGTCATCCTCGCCCGGGATGGCGAGCGCCGCCTGGCTTTCGAGGTAGAAATGCTCCTGTCCGCCGATCCGCACCCGCCCCTTGGCCCGGTGCCGCGAGCCGGCAAGCCCGGCCTCGACATCGCCACGCTCGAGCTTCAACGGCTCGGTGACGAGCTTGCCGCCAGCCGCCATTGCCGCATCGACATCGGTGACGTGCGGCAGGTCGCGATACTCGATCTTTGCGAGCTTCGCCGCCCGCCGCGCCGCTTCACGCGTTTCGCCGATCACCGCGAACAGCGGCTGGCCCCACGTAACGACGCGGCTGGTGGCAAACACCGGCTCATCGTGCTTGTGCACCGAGCTCACATCGTTCTCGGCCGGAATGTCCTCCGCCGTCAGCACACCCACCACACCGGGCGCCGCCCGCACCGCGTCGAGCTTCATCGACGCGATGTCGGCATGCGCCTTGGTGGACAGGCCCAGATAGGCGTGCAGCGTCCCCTCGGGCTCCACGAGGTCGTCGATATAGTCGGCGCGGCCGGCCACCTGCTTGATGGCTGAATCGTGCTTCACCGAGACATGCAGCGGCGACGTGGTGATGGGCGATTGCTTGTTCATGGGTGCATGCCCCCGAGCGTGTGGCCCCACCCCACCCTTGATCCCTCCCCATCGAGGGGAGGGAGACGACTGAACGTGCCGTGGCCAACAGAACGCGCCACCGCGTCTCCCTCCCCCTTGTGGGGAGGGATCAAGGGTGGGGGTGCCCACGCACCGATGTCGGGGTTAGCCATCACGCCACCTCCCTCGTCAGCCGTTCACCCTCGCCGGTCGTCTCGAGGAAAAACCGCCGCAGCAGGTTTTGCGCCGCCAGCAGCCGATACTCCGCCGAAGCCCGCATATCGGTGAGCGGCTGGTAATCCTCGGCGAAAACCGGGATCGCGGCTTCCACGGTCACAACGTTCCAGGCCTTCCCCAACAGGGCCGCTTCCACCGCCCTGGCGCGCTTCGGCGTCGCCGCCATGCCGCCATAGGCGATGGTGATGCCGGCGACCTTGCCGCCCTCGAGCCGCAGCCGGAACGCGCCGCAAAGGGCGGAGATATCCTCATCCTTGCGCTTGGTGATCTTGTAGCAGGCGAACTCTTCGCCTGCCGGCAGCGACGGAATGGTGACCGCCTCGACGAACTCGCCCGGCTGCCGGTCCTGCTTGCCATAGGCGATGAAGAAATCCTCGAGCTTAACCTCGCGGCGCACCTCGCCCTTCCTCAGCGTGATCGAGGCGCCGAGCGCCAGCAGCGGCGGCGGCGTGTCGCCGATCGGCGAGCCATTGGCGATATTGGCGCCGATAGTGCCCATATTGCGCACCTGTTGGCCGCCGATGCGCATCCAGAGCTCGGTGAGCTGCGGGAACCGCGCCGTCACCGCCGCGGTGGCCTCGGAGTACGTCACCCCTGCCCCGAGCTTCAGCGCTCCGTCGGTTTGTTCAATCGACTGCAGGTCGGCGATGTCGCCGATGAAGATCATCGGGCCGATATCGCGCATGAACTTGGTGACCCAGAGGCCGACATCGGTGGCGCCGGAAACCAGCGTCCCCTGTGGGTTTGCCGCATAGACCTCGGCGAGATCGTCGGCCGACGCGGGAACGATCAGCCGGTCCTTGCCCGTGCCGATCTCCACCCGGCGCCCGTCCCGCAGCGCTTCGAGCCGCGCCTTGATGGTCTGCCGCTCGATCACCAGCGGATCGGCCACCACCTGGCCATAGGCCGATATCGACTGGCCGGCCTTGATGATCGGCGAATAGCCGGTGCAGCGGCAGAGATTGCCCTGCAGCGCCACCTCGATATCGTTCACCGAGGGGTCGGTGTTCCGCATCCACATGCCGTAGAGCGACATCACGATGCCAGGTGTGCAGAAGCCGCACTGGCTGCCGTGATGCTCGACCATCGCCTGCTGCACCGGGTGCAGCGGCCCGTTGGCTGCCGAGAGGTGCTCCACCGTCACCACATGTGCTGCATCAAGCGAACCGACGAAGCAGATGCAGGCATTGACGGATTGGTAGCTTAGCTCGCCGTCGTGCACCCGCCCGACCAGCACAGTGCAGGCCCCGCAATCGCCCTCGGCGCAGCCTTCCTTGGAGCCGGTCATGCGCCGGTCGAGGCGCAGGAAATCCAGCAGCGTCCGGGTGGCCGAAATCTCGTCCAGCACGACGTCCTGGTCGTTGAGGATGAAGCGCAGCTGGTTGCGGATTTCGGTCATCAGCTTCCCCGGTACGTCGAATATCCGTACGGCGAGACGAGCAGCGGCACGTGGTAGTGCGCCGCCTCGCTCATCGTGAACCGCACCGGCACGGTGTCGAGGAACGGGGTTTGAAGGTCGAGGCCGATCCGCTCGAAATACTGCCCCACGTGGAAGATCAGCTCATAGCTGCCCAGGTGGAAGCGATCGCCTTCCAGCAGCGGTTGGTCCACCCGCCCGTCGGCATTGGTGTGTCCGGACCATATATGGTGCGTGTGGTCGCCATGTACCATAAGCAGGTCGAGCCGCATGCCCGCTGCCGGCTTGCCGTGTGTCGTATCGAGTACGTGCGTCGTCAGGCGTGCTGAACCCGCCATATTAAAGTCCCTTCGCCCTGCCCGCCGGATCGCTCCCGCGGCTCCCGCTTGCCGTTGAGGCATTACCCTTGGATTGCCCGACTATTGAGCATATTCGCCTCCGTTCCAAGGGGGTGCGCGGCAGTTTTTTACCAACTGGTCCACTTTTGCCGGCCTTGCATCGCGGCGTGGCTCTCGTGATAAATCACGGATCAAGCTAGAGGAGCCTGCCATGCGTTATCCCCGGAACCTCGTGGGCTACGGCCCGAATCCGCCGGACGCGCAATGGCCCGGCGGCGCGCATGTCGCGGTGCAGTTCGTGCTGAACTACGAGGAAGGTGGCGAGAACAATATCCTGCATGGCGATGCCGCGTCCGAGGCCTTCCTCGTCGATGTGATCGGCGCCGTGCCGTGGCCCGGCAAGCGCCATTGGAACGTCGAGTCGATGTACGAGTACGGCGCCCGTGCCGGCTTCTGGCGGCTGCACCGGCTGTTCACCGGGCTCAACCTGCCGGTCACGGTATATGGCGTCGCCACGGCGCTGCAGCGCTCCCCTGAGCAGGTGAAGGCCATGCTCGACGCCGACTGGGAGATCGCCAGCCACGGGCTCAAGTGGATCGACTACCGCGACTACGACATCGAGCACGAGCGTGAGGACCTGCACGCCGCGATCAAGCTGCACACCGAAGTCACCGGCAGCCGCCCGACCGGCTGGTATTGCGGCCGCACCTCGGTGAACACCGTCGACCTCGCCAGCGAGGAAGGCGGCTTCACCTATGTCTCCGATACCTATGACGACGACCTGCCCTATTACCGCGAGCATTTCGGCAGCCCGCAACTGATCATCCCCTATTCGCTCGCCACCAACGACATGCGCTTCACCACCCCCTCGGGCTTTGCCAATGGCGAGGAGTATTTCCAGCTGCTGAAGGACACCTTCGACGTGCTCTACGAGGAGGGCCAGGCCGGCTCGCCGAAGATGATGTCGCTGGGGCTGCACTGCCGCCTGGTCGGCATGCCCGGCCGCTTTGCCGGGCTGAAGCGCTTCGTCGAGTACATTATGCAGAAGGAGAAGGTCTGGATCGCCAAGCGGATCGATATCGCCGAGCATTGGTTGCAGACCCACCCTTACGTGCCGCAGGAGATCGTCCCGTCGGAACTGGCGCTCGATGATTTCACCCAGCTGTTCGGCAACGTGTTCGAGCACTCCGAATGGGTGGCAGAACGTGCCCACAAGCGCGAGATGGGCCCGGCCCATGATACCGCCACCGGTCTCCATGCGCTGATGGCCCAGGTGTTCCGCGCTGCCTCCGACACCGAGCGGCTCGCCGTGCTGAACGCCCACCCCGATCTCGCCGGCAAGCTCGCCGCAGCCAAGCGACTAACCTCGGAGTCCGAGTCCGAGCAGGCCTCGGCCGGGCTCGATGCGCTGACCGACGCGGAGCGGAGCAGCTTCGGCGAGATGAACGCCGCCTATGTGAAGAAGTTCGGCTTCCCCTTCATCATCGCCGTCCGTGACAACAGCAAGGCGCAGATCATGGCGGCGTTCGAGAAGCGCCTGGCCAATGATCGGGATACCGAATTCGCCACCGCCTGCCGACAGGTGGAGCGGATTGCGGAACTGCGGATCCGGCAGATATTGGGCTGAGACGAACGTTGGTCCGGCGCAGCCTGACCCCCACCCCTGTCCCCTCCCCGCAAGGTGTTTAGTCCGGGGAGATAGCTGACGGCTGTTCGGAGACATGACTGACAGTTTTGGGCATGGTCAAGTTGATGTCTGCGACGTGGTGGCTGGCGAAGCAGACGCGATAAAGGCCGTCGACGTCGGCCGGTCTGACCGCCAGTTGTTCACCGCAGAAGGCTTTGGGCACTTTCCAGCGCCGGCCCCTAAAGGCGATGTGGGCCTTGGTTGGGGGAACACGGCGGACGATTTCGCCCGCCTCGTAGCTTGGTTCAGCCAGCTTCGTCGGCAGCGGCCTGGGGCTTGGCCGGTAGCGATCTGCCGGAACCTGCAGGTCTAGGGCTTCGTGCGGTCGCTCGAAGTTGTAGATATCACGCCAGCGATCGAAGGCCTTCTGCGCCTGACCAAGATCGCCGATCCGGTTGAGGGCGAAGACCTCGGCGGCGAGAGTGCGATGGAA
>JAESFN010000340.1_pt1 | contig 51601 bp, 46 predicted proteins | sample 9269411 | NCBI WGS metagenome assembly JAESFN01 (sample SAMN14505399, study PRJNA617100) | algae metagenome | isolation source: Iphinoe sp. HA4291-MV1 and co-occurring heterotrophs from trail next to... | place: USA: Maunawili Falls, Hawaii | collected 2009-07-25
GCCGTCCACCGTGGGTGACCCGACCACCACCAGCGAGTCGGCCAGGGCCAGCGTGCCCTCCATCGCCGAGTGCACCAGCCCGGTGCCCGAGTCGGTGATGATGATGTTGAAGAACCGGGCCAGGACCGCGCAGATCTGCTCGTACTCGCCCCGGTGGAACGCCTCGGACATCGCCGGGTCCTGCTCGGAGGCCAGCACCTGCAGCCGCCCGGCCAGCGACGTGTAGTGCGAGACGGCGGTCAGCGAGTCGATGCCGTCGATGTTGTCCAGCATCTGCCGGACGGTCACCCCGATGTCCCCGGACAGCCGGTCGGCCAGGGTGCCGGCGTCCGGGTTGGCGTCCACCGCCACCACCCGGTCACCCCGGTACTCGGCCAGCGTCAGGCCCAGCACCGCCGACACCGTGGTCTTGCCCACCCCGCCCTTCAGCGACGACACCGCCACCTGGTGGGCCCCCGGCAGGTGCCGCCGCACCCGGCGCAACAGCTCCTGGCGCTCCACCTCCGCGTCCGAGAGCCCGGGGTTGACCCGGCCCCCGGAGGCGGCGAACACCGCCCCGCGCCAGCCGGTGGTGGGCCGCGCGCCCGGGTCACGCCCGATCAGCTCGGTGAGGTCGGCCGCGCTGACCTGGGGCGCCGCCGGACCCGGCACCTCGACATCGGCCCAGCTCCGGCCGTGCGCGAGGCGCTGCTGCTCGGTGAGGCGGTGCTGGAAGCGGGGCCACCAGGTGCGCGGGTCGAACGCGCCGGGCGCGGGCGTGCCGTCCGGGTGCACCGGCCGGGCCTCCGACCAGCCGCCGGCGCCGGTCAGCGCGCCGAAGTCGGTACCGGGGTCCGGGTCCCGCTCCGGGACGGCCTTCGGGCCCGGACCCTCACCGACCGGCCTCTCGCCGGCCGGACCGCGATCGTCGGCGTCCACCGCGCCCCCGGTCAGGCGCGGTCGGCCAGGTCCCGCAGACCCGCGGCCGCGACCGGCTCGGCCCGTCGCTGGGCCCAGCTCCCCCGGCCGCGCTGCACGGTCTGCAGGGTCCGGGTCAGCGTCTCCTGGAACTCGGCGAGCGTGCCCTCCACGTAGGAGTCGCACTCCCCGCGCAGCCGCATCGCCTCGCGCTCCCCCGCGTCGATGATCCGGCCGGACTCGATGTGCGCGGCCTGCACGATCTCGGTCTGCGCGACCAGCCGCACCTGCTCGGCCCGGCCCTCGGCCACCGAGTGCTCGTAGTGCTGGCGCCCGGTCTCGATCAGCCGCTCCCCCTCGGCCCGGCCCCGGTCGATCAGCTCCTGACCCTGGGCGCGGCCGTCGGCCACCGACCGCTCAGCCCGGTGGGCGGCGTCGGCGAGCAGCTGCTCGGCCTCGGCGCGGGCCTCGGCGACCAGCCGTTCGGCCTCGGCCCGGGCCTGTTCGGTGCGGTCGCGGCCCTCCTGCTCGGCGCGGGCGATCAGCTCGTCGCGGTGGTCGAGCACGTCCTGGGCGTCGTCCAGCTCGGCCGGGACGGATTCGCGCAGGTCGTCCAGCAGGTCCAGCACGTCGCCCCGGGGGACCACGCAGGTGGAGGTCATCGGGACACCACGGGCTTCCTCGACGACGGTGACCAGCGCATCCAGCGCTTCGAAGACCCGGTACACGATCACAGTGTGCCCTGGAGTCCCGGTGATCACCGGCATTCGACCCCGCCGCGTGTCACCCGACGGGTTAGAGCGTGGCCCGCGGACACGCTCTACTTGCCGGGCGCGGCGTTCTCGGCCAGCCGCTTGATCACCTGCTGGTGGACCGAGGGCGGCAGCAGGTGCGCGACGTCCCCGCCGTACCGGGCGACCTCCTTGACCAACGAGCTGGCCACGAAGCTGTACTCCGGGCTGGTGGACATGAACAGGGTGTCCACCCCGGACAGCTTCTGGTTCATCTGCGCCATCTGCAGCTCGTAGTCGAAGTCGGTGATCGCCCGCAGACCCTTGACGATGGCCGCCACGTCGTGGTCCCGGCAGAAGTCCACCAGCAGCCCGTGGAACGACCCGGTGCGGACGTTCGGGTACCGCTCGGTGATCTCGTCGAGCATGGCGATGCGCTCGTCGACGGTGAACAGGCTCTGCTTCTTCTCGTTCACCAGCACCGCGACGATGACCTCGTCGAACAGCCCGGCCGCGCGGCCGATGATGTCCAGGTGGCCGTTGGTGGGTGGGTCGAACGATCCGGGACAGACTGCACGCCTCACACGTCGGGACGGTACCGGACCCCGACGTGCAGAACGGTGTCACCGTAACGGCGCTCACGCGTTCCGGTGATCACGTCCGGCCACCCGAACGCCGGCGCCCGACGCTCCCTCGGACGCTCCACGACGACGGTGGCGTCCCGGTCCAGCCAGCCGTTGCGGTCGGCGTCGACCAGCCAGCGGGTGACCTCCTCGGCCGGCACGTCGTACGGCGGATCGGCGAGGATCAGCTGGTAGGGGCGGTCGGCAGGGGCGCCCAGGACGGCGGCGGCGGGGGCCGCGCGGACCTCGGCGACGGCGGCCAGCCCGAGCTCGGTCAGGTTGCGGCGCAGGGTGCCGGCGGCCCGGCGGTCGGACTCCACGAACAGCGCGTGCCGGGCGCCCCGGGACAGCGCCTCGATGCCCAGCGCCCCGGACCCGGCACACAGGTCCAGCACGTCCGCCCCGTCCAGCCCGGGGTCGTACTCCAGGGCACTGAACAGCGCCTCCCGCACCCGCTCGGAGGTCGGCCGGGTCCCCGCCGGGGGCACGTTCAGCCGCCGCCCGCCGAGGGTGCCGGCGATGATCCGGGTCATGGCCTGACGGCCCCGTGAGTGATTAGTGGTGCTATAGCGGTACTAATCACTCACGGGGCCGATCTCGAGGAGCAGGTCGCCGCCCTCGACCTGCTGGACGGCGCCGATGGCCAGGCGCTGGACGGTGCCGGCCTTGGGGGCGGTGATGGAGGCTTCCATCTTCATGGCCTCGATGGTGGCCACGGTCTGGCCGTCGGCCACCTTGTCGCCCTCGGCGACGGTGAGGGTGACCACGCCGGCGAACGGGGCGGCGACGTGGTCGGGGTTGGCCCGGTCGGCCCGCTCGGCCGTCTTCACGTCGGTGCCGACGGAGTGGTCGCGCACCGATACCGGCCGCATCTGGCCGTTGAGGGTGGCCAGCACGTTGCGGTAGCCGCGCTCGTCGGGCTCGGAGATGGCTTCGAGCTCGATCAGCATGGTGACGCCCTGCTCGAGCTCCACGGTGTGCTCGGTGTCCGGTTCCAGGCCGTAGAGGAAGTCGCCGGTGGACAGCACCGAGGTGTCCCCGTAGGTGTCCAGGTGCGCCTGGTACTCCCTGGTCGGCGCCGGGAACAGCAGCCGGTTGAGCGTGCGCCTCGGCTCGACGCGCAGGCCGTCCAGGTCAAACGGGGACAGCTCCGGGGCGCCCTTCTCCGGTGCACGACCCGCCAGCGCCCGCGTGCGGAAGGGCTCCGGCCAGCCCCCGGGCGGGTCCCCCAGCTCGCCGCGCAGGAACCCGATCACCGAGTCCGGCACGTCGAACTCCCCCGGGTCGGCCTCGAAGTCGGCGGGCTTCACCCCGGCCCCGACCAGGTGCAACGCCAGGTCCCCGACGACCTTCGACGACGGGGTGACCTTCACCAGCCGGCCCAGCATCCGGTCGGCGGCGGCGTAGCAGTCCTCGATCAGCTCGAACCGGTCCCCCAGGCCGAGCGCGATGGCCTGCTGACGCAGGTTCGAAAGCTGCCCGCCGGGGATCTCGTGGTGGTACACCCGCCCCGTCGGCGAGGCCAACCCGGACTCGAACGGGGCGTACACCTTCCGCACCGCCTCCCAGTACGGCTCCAGGTCACACGCCGCCTGCAGGTCCAACCCGGTCTCCCGCCCGGAGTGGTCGGTGGCCGCGATCAGCGCGGACAGCGACGGCTGGCTGGTGGTTCCGGCCATCGACCCCACCGCCGCGTCGACCGCGTCCACCCCGGCGTCGATCGCCGCCAGCAGGGTGGCCAGCTGGCCGCCGGCGGTGTCGTGGGTGTGCAGGTGCACCGGTAGGTCGAACCGGCTCCGCAGCGCTCCCACCAGTGTGCGAGCCGCCGGGGGCCGCAGCAGGCCGGCCATGTCCTTGATCGCCAGGATGTGCGCGCCGGCCTCGACGATCTGCTCGGCCAGCCGCAGGTAGTAGTCCAGCGTGTAGAGCTTCTCCCCCGGGTCGGAGAGGTCGCCGGTGTAGCACAGCGCCACCTCGGCCACCGCCCGGTTCGTGGCCCGCACGGCGTCGATCGCCGGACGCATCTGGGCCACGTCGTTGAGCGCGTCGAAGATCCGGAAGATGTCCAGGCCCGACCGGGTGGCCTCGGCCACGAAGGCGTCGGTGACCTCGGTCGGGTACGGCGTGTACCCGACGGTGTTCCGGCCGCGCAGCAGCATCTGGGTGCAGATGTTGGGCACCGCCTCGCTCAACGCCGCCAACCGGTCCCACGGATCCTCGGCCAGGAACCGCAACGCCACGTCGTAGGTCGCCCCGCCCCAGCACTCCAGCGACAGCAGCCGGGGCAGGCTCCGGGACACGTGCGGGGCCACCGCGAGCAGGTCCCGGCTGCGCACCCTCGTCGCCAGCAGCGACTGGTGGGCGTCCCGGAACGTGGTGTCGGTCACCGGGACGCTGGGCTCGGAGCGCAACCAGCGCGCGAAACCCTCCGGCCCCAGCTCGCGCAGCCGCTGCCGGGAGCCCGGCGCCGGCTCGGCGGCGAGGTCGCGAGCCGGGAGCTTGGCCACCGGCTCCACCACCCGCGGCCGGGGACCGTTCGGCCGGTTCACCGTGGTCTCGGCCAGGTAGGTGAGCATCCGGGTGCCCCGGTCGGCCGGCTGGCGCGCGGTCAGCAGCTCCGGACGCTCGTCGATGAAACTCGTGGTCACCCGCCCGGCCCGGAAGTCCGGGTCGTTCAACACCGCGGCCAGGAACGGGATGTTCGTGTGCACACCCCGGATCCGGAACTCCGCCACCGCCCGGCGGGCCCGCCGCACCGCCGTCCGGAACGACCGGCCCCGGCAGGTCAGCTTCACCAGCATCGAGTCGAAATGGGCGCTCACCTCCGCACCCGCGTACGTGGTCCCGCCGTCCAGCCGCACCCCGGGCCCGCCGGGCGAGCGGTAGGCGGCGATGTGGCCGGTGTCCGGGCGGAACCCGTTGGCCGGATCCTCCGTGGTCACCCGGCACTGCAGCGCGTACCCGTGCAGGAAGATGTCCTCCTGCGAGCGGATGCCCAGGTCGGCCAGGGTCTCCCCGGACGCGATCCGCAGCTGCGCGATCACCAGGTCCCGGTCGGTGACCTCCTCGGTCACCGTGTGCTCCACCTGGATCCGCGGGTTCATCTCGATGAACACGTGCCGGCCCCGCTCGTCGAGCAGGAACTCCACGGTGCCCGCGTTCACGTAGCCGATCGCCTTCGCGAAGCGCACCGCGTCCGCGCAGATCCGTTCCCGCAGCTCCGGGTCCAGGTTCGGCGCCGGCGCGATCTCGATCACCTTCTGGTGCCGCCGCTGCACCGAGCAGTCCCGCTCGTACAGGTGCACCACGTCACCCCGCGCGTCGGCCAGGATCTGCACCTCGATGTGCCGGGGATTGACCACCGCCTGCTCCAGGAACACCGTCGCGTCCCCGAACGCCGACTCCGCCTCCCGCATCGCCGCCTCGATCGCCTCGCGCAGCTCGCCGGGCTCCGCGACCCGGCGCATGCCCCGGCCACCGCCCCCGGCGACGGCCTTGACGAACACCGGGAACCCGACGTCCCCGGCGGCGGCCAGCAGCTCCTCCACGTCGTCGGAGGGCACCGACGAGGCCAGCACCGCGACCCCGGCCTCCCGGGCCGCCGCCACCGCGCGGGCCTTGTTCCCGGTCAGGTTCAGCACCGACGCCGGCGGGCCGACGAAGGTGATCCCCGCCGCCTCGCACGCCTCGGCCAGGTCCGGGTTCTCCGACAGGAAGCCGTAGCCGGGGTACACCGCATCGGCGCCGGCCCGCCGCGCGGCCTTGATCACCTCGTCCACCGAGAGGTAGGCGCGCACCGGGTGGCCGACCTCGCCGATCTGGTAGGACTCGTCGGCCTTGGCCCGGTGCGAGGAGTTGCGGTCCTCGTGCGGGAACACCGCGACGGTGCTCACGTCCAGCTCCAGGGCCGCCCGGAAGGCCCGGATCGCGATCTCGCCGCGGTTGGCCACCAGCACCTTGCGAAACATCTTCCGCCTTCCGGGGAGCAGTCGGGCTACCGTGGAGGAAGCTCATCACACCGTCCCGGTCCACCGCACGGAAGGGACACCTCCCGATGGCGCGTAGTCGATCACGGGGCCGATACCGCCGGCGTCGTCGCGGGCACCGGTTCGGCCTGCTCATCGTGTTGGTGCTGGCCCTGCTGCTGGCCGTCGGGGGTCAGCGGGCGGCGTTCCTGCTCGTCGAGCTCGGGGCCGGGTTGACCCTGGTGTTCTGGATCACGCTGGCGTTCGTCGCGGTGCGGGTGGGCCGGCGGATCGCCGGACGGCGCGCACCGGCCGTCGCCGCGATCCCCCGGCCGCGCGCCGGCGACCCCGACGCGGAGTGGACGGCCGCCCGGCGACGGTTCGACACCCTGCGCGGCGAGTACGCCGGCTACGAGTGCGACCCGCTGGCGGTGCTGCGGCTGCCCGCGCTGGCCGACGTGTCGGTCCCGGCCACCGCCCGGTTCGTGCACGCGTTCGCCGAGGCCCAGGCCCTGGACACCGACCAGCGGCCACCACCGGAGCACCTGCGCGAGTACCTCCGGGCGGTGGACACCGCGGAGCGGGCCTGGCGGGCCGCCCGGGAGGCCGCCGAGCGGATCCGGCTGGCCGGGCTGTCCCCCGCCGAACGGTCGTCGGTGCAGCGGGTGATCAAGCTGCTGACCATGGCCGCCGGCACCGGCCACGAGGCCGAGCGGCAGTCGGCCTACGCCAAGGCCCGGGACGAGCTGATGCGGCTGGAGCGGGCGGGGACGGTCACGCTGCCCCCGCCCGCCCGGTTCGCCCTGGACGACCGCGCCCGGGGCCGGCTACCGGCCTGACGGGCAGCCGACCCGGCCTGATCAGCCGGCCGGTCAGGAGACCCAGCGGGTGGACATCTCCCACAGCCGCTCGGCGTTGCCCGGGTCCAGCGCGTAGCCGGCGACCCCGTGCATGCCGTCCAGCTGGCCGGCGGCGGTCACCGGCTCGGCCTCGTTGCAGTCCTCGAAGTACCGCCCGCCGACCCCGTCCAGCAGCGGGGACGCCGCCAGCAGGACCGAGGTGGCCGCGCCCTGCTCGGTGGTCTTCAGCCGGAACGCCGGGCCCAGCTCACGCAGCCGCGCCTCCAGGTAGTCGGCCGGCTGGTGGCGTTGCAGGGCGGTGGCGATCCCGCCCGGCATCAGCGCGTTGGCGGTGATCCCGTCGTCCGCCCAGCGCCGGTTGGCCTCCACCGCGAACAGCACGTTCGCCGTCTTCGACTGCCCGTAGCCCAGGAACGGCTGGTAGGCCAGGAAGGCGAAGCTCGGGTCGTCGAAGAGCACCGGGCAGCGCAGGTGCCCGGACGACGACACCGACACCACCCGCGCGCCATCGGCCGAGGCCAGCGCCCGGTGCAGGCCGGTGGCCAGGGCGAAGTGCCCGAGGTGGTTGGTGGCGAACTGCAGCTCGTGGCCGTCGGCGGTCAGCGTGCGCTCCGGCAGCGCCATCACCCCGGCGTTGTTCACCAGCAGGTTCAGCGGGCCCTCCCAGGCCGCGGTGAAGGCCCGGACCGAGGTCCGGTCGGCCAGGTCCAGCGGGCGGACGTCCACGCTCCCGGCTCCGGCGGTGGCCCGGATGTCGTCGGCGGTGGCCTTCCCCGCCACCAGGTCACGGACGGCGAGGGTGACGGCGGCGCCGCGCCGGGCCAGGGTGCGGGCGGTCTCCACGCCGATGCCGGAGGCGCCGCCGGTGACGATCGCCCGGCGCCCGGTGAGGTCGACGCCCTCGGACACCTGGTCGGCGGTGGAGGTGGCGTCGAACGGGGTGGTGATGCGGTCGAGGGTGCTGGTCATGCTGTCGTGGCTCCTCTGGTGCGTCCTGAATAGAAACGGAGGCTTCATCCGCTTCCATCCGGCACAACCGGAGGCTTCCTACGGTTATTCCGGACCCGGCCCGGCTACCCTCGGCGCATGGTCCCGATGCGCGCCGACGCCCTCCGCAACCGGGAGTCGTTGCTGCGCAGCGCGGCCGAGCTGTTCGCCGCCGAGGGCTCCGGGGTGCCGCTGGAGTCGATCGCCCGGCACGCCGGCGTCGGCATCGGCACCCTCTACCGGCACTTCCCCACCCGGGAGACGCTGGTCGGCGAGGTGTACGGCAACGAGATCACCCAGCTCGGCGCGGTGGCCGGGCTGCTCGGCGGGCACACCGCCGCCGAGGCCCTGGACGCCTGGGTGACCCGGTTCGTGGACTACGCGCGCACCAAGCGGGCCCTGGCCGACCTGCTGCACGCGATGCCGCCCGGCTCCACCCCCGCCGCCCGGGAGACCATCGTCGAGGCCCTGGACACGATCCTGACCGCCGGCGCCCGGGACGGCACGCTGCGCAACGACATGGACGCCGAGGACGTGCTCAGCGCCCTGTCCGGGGTGTGGAGCAGCCCGGCCGGCCCGGACTGGGAGCGGCGGGCCGCCCGGTTGGGCCGGTTCGTGGTCGACGGGCTGCGCAGCTAGGGCAGGTCGGCCGGGCTCGGCGTGGCCAGCGCGAGCCGGTCGCAGACCTCCAGCGCGACCTCGATGGCCAGCCGCTGCTCGGTGACCGGCCGGCCGAGGATCTCCTCCGCCTTCCGCACCCGGTAGAGCACGGTGTTCTTGTGCACGTGCATCCGGGCGGCCGCGTCGTTGTAGCTGCCGTTGGTGGCGAAGAACGTGCGCAGCGTCTCGCGGAGCCGCAGCATCGACTCGTCGTCGGCGGCCAGCTCGCCCAGGGTCCGGCGGACCCACACCCGGACCACATCCCGGCGCCCGGCGAGCAGCCCGGCCAGCGCCACCGGGGCGTGCTGGTGGACCTGCCGGTCCGGGTGCTCGCCGAGCTCGGCGACCTGGCGGGCCCGCACCGCCTCGGCGTGCGAGTCCCGGAAGCCGGCCACGCCGATACCCGGCTCCCCCAGGGCGATCCGCAGCCGAGGGTGCGCGGCCATCCGCTCGGTCAGGGCGGCCACGTCCACGGTCGGGGTCGCGGGGTGTTGCAGCCAGGCCCACACGGTGGCCGAGTCGGGCCGGACGATCAGCGGCGCCCGGCCGGTCACCTCGGTCAGCAGCCGGCCCAGCACCCGAGGCGACGACTCGTCGGCGGCCTCGGTGGTCCAGCAGACGGCGGCGGTGAGCCGGCCGCGCAGGCTCACCCCGAGCAGGTCCTCGGCGGCGAAGGTGTCCAGCCCGTCGGTGGTGAGCACGGTCTGCACCCGGGCGGCGCGCACCCCGTCCGAACGCTGGGCCCAGCGCTGCCGCTCCTGCTCGTAGATCTCGATCAGCTGCTCGATGACCTGGTCGATGTACCCGCTGGTCGACGCGGAGACCCGGCGGGTGACCGCCAGCGCCTCGCCGGTGGGCAGGTCACGCGCCTCGATCACGTCGATGAACCACTCCAGCATCATCGGCACGCCGAGCCGGTAGGCCCGCAGCAACGCCTCCAGCGACATGTCGTGCTCGGCGAACCGCCGCGCGTACCGGGCCGCCGCCGGTGGCACCGAGATGTCCTCGGGGGCCACCCCCAGGGCCAGCACGTCGATGATCGCCTCGAGGTTGGACGCGGTGCTGGCCACCATCATCCGGCGCACCGCCGGGTCGTGCCGGAACTCCGGGATGACCTCGGTGAACATCTCGACCATCCGGGGCGTCAGCTCCGGCAGCCGGTCCTGCACCTCGCGGGCGACCTCGCCCACGAGCTCGACCACCCGAGCGCTCATCCCGGCGACAGTAATGGCGTTTGGGACGCCGTCACAGCCACCCGATCGAAGGTTATGACGTGCGGCTATGGGCGGCCGGGGGTCAGGCTCCTAGCTTTGGTCTCCATCGAGCCCGCCTCGCGACACGGAGGTCGCCATGGGATTCATGACACCGAACTTCCCGGCCGTCGAGCCGGCCGAGTTCCTCGCCCGACCGCTGATGGACCGGATGCGGATCCTCGCGCTCAGCTGGGTGGAGAACGGGGTGGGCGCCCCCCGGGTCGTCCACGTGCTCTACATCGCGAAGCTGATCGGGTTCTACGCGATCGGCGGCGCGCTGGTCGCCACGCTCACCTCGGGGCTCACCCCGTGGGACGTCTCCGGCTGGTGGGACCAGCCGATCGTCTACCAGAAGGCCGTGCTGTGGACGGTGCTGCTGGAGTCCGTCGGGGTGGCCGGATCCTGGGGTCCGCTCGCCGGGAAGATCAAACCGATGGTCGGCGGGATCCGCTTCTGGGCCCGCACCGGGACGATCCGGCTGCGGCCGTGGCGGCGGGTCCCGTTCACCGCGGGTGACCGGCGCACCGGGCTGGACGTCGGCCTCTACCTGGCCCTGCTGGCCAGCCTGCTGCTCGCCCTGGCGCTGCCCGGGGTACCCAGCGCGACGCTCGCCGCCGCCCAGCCGGGGAACACCTCCGGACTGGTCGCCCCGGCGCTGATGATCGCGCCCATGGTGCTGCTGGTGCTGATCGGCCTCCGGGACAAGATCGTGTTCCTGGCCGCCCGGAGCGAGCAGTACCTGCCGGCGCTGCTGTTCTTCACCCTGCTGCCGTTCGTCGACATGATCATCGCGCTGAAGCTGCTGATCGTCGTGGTGTGGGTCGGCGCCGGGGTGTCGAAGTTCGGCCGGCACTTCGCCAACGTGATCCCGCCGATGGTCAGCAACAGCCCCTCGGTGCCGTTCCGCTGGCTCAAGCGCGCGCACTACCGGGACTACCCGCGCGACATCCGGCCCTCGCACCTGGCCGGCGTGATGGCCCACGTCGGGGGCACCGCCGTGGAGATCCTGGTTCCGCTGGTGCTGCTGTTCTCCACCAACCGGCTGGTCACGCTGGTCGCCGCCGTGGTGATGGTGATCTTCCACCTGTTCATCATCTCGACGTTCCCGCTGGCCGTGCCGCTGGAGTGGAACGTGCTGTTCTCCTACGCGACGATCTTCCTGTTCCTCGGGTTCCCGGCCGGCGCCGGCTACGGGGTGACCGGCATGTCGCCGCCGTGGCTGGCCCTGGTGATCGTCGCCGGGCTGCTCCTGTTCCCGGTGCTGGGCAACCTGCGCCCGGACCTGGTGTCCTTCCTGCCCTCGATGCGCCAGTACGCCGGCAACTGGGCCTCCGCGCTGTGGGCGTTCAGCCCGGGCGCCGAGCAGAAGCTGAACCGGGTCACCCGGCCGGTCACCAACCAGATCGACCAGTACCAGGCCGTCGGCTACACGCCGGAGTGGGCGGAGATCAGCCTGCAGCAGACCATCGCCTGGCGGACCATGCACAGCCAGGGACGCGGGCTGTTCTCGCTGCTGATCCGGCACCTGCCGGACCTGGAGCGGCGCACCGTGCGCGAGGCGGAGTTCCTGACCAACTCGCTGATCGGCTTCAACTTCGGCGACGGCCACCTGCACGACGAGGACATGGTCCGCGCGGTCCAGCGCGAGGCCGGGTTCGAGCCCGGCGAGTGCCTGGTCGTCTGGGTGGAGTCGCAGCCGGTGCACCGTCCGACCCAGGCGTACAAGGTCATCGACCCGGCGCTCGGGGTGATCGAGCGGGGCACCTGGAAGGTGGCCGACGCCGTCGAGGAGCAGCCCTGGCTGCCCAACGGCCCGATCCCCACCCAGATCAGCTGGACCCGGCCGGCCGAGCAGGGCACGGGCACGTCCGCGCCGAGCCCGAGGGGCTGACGCCGTGGCCACCGCGACGATCGTCGGCGCCGGGCCGAACGGCCTGGCCGCCGGCGTCGCCCTCGCCCGGGAGGGTGTGCAGGTCCGCATCCTGGAGTCCCGGGACGAGATCGGCGGCGGCACCCGCTCCGGCGAGGCCATCGTGCCCGGCCTGGTGCACGACCACTGCTCGGCGGTGCACCCGATGGCGGTGGGCTCGACCTTCCTGGCCGGGCTGGGGCTGGAGCGCTACGGGTTGGAGTGGCGGCATCCGGAGATCGACTGCGTGCACCCGCTGGACGACGGCTCGGCCGGCGTGCTCCACCGGTCGGTCGATCAGACCGCGGCCGGGCTCGGCCCGGACGGGCCCCGGTGGCAGCGGCTGTTCGGCCCGACCTCGCGCAACTACGACCGGCTGGCCGAGGACATCATGCGTCCGCTGCTGCGGGTCCCCCGGCACCCGCTGGCGCTGGCCCGGTTCGGCCTGCCCACCCTGCTCCCGGCCACCGTGCTCGGCCGGACCTTCCGGGAGGAGCCGGCGAGGGCGCTGTTCGGCGGGGTCGCGGCGCACGCCTTCCAGCCGCTGAACCGGCCGATGTCCTCGGCCATCGGGCTGGGCATCCTGACCGCCGGGCACCGGCACGGCTGGGTGGTGGCGGCCGGCGGGTCGTGGTCGATCTCCTCGGCGCTGGCCGAACTGTTCCTGGAGCTCGGCGGCAAGATCCAGACCAACACCCACGTCGGGTCGGCGGACGATCTTCCGGACGCCGACGTCACCGTGTTCGACCTGGCCCCGGGCGCGGTGGCGGAGATCCTGGGCGACCGGCTGCCGTCCGGAACCGCCCGGTCCTACCGCCGGTTCCGGCACGGCCCGGCCGCCTTCAAGGTCGACTTCGCGGTCCGCGACGGGGTGCCCTGGACGGCCGAACCGGCCCGCCGGGCCGGCACGGTGCACCTGGGCGGGCCGCTGGCCGAGATCGTCGAGACCGAGCGCGAGGTGTGCGCGGGACGGATGCCGCAACGCCCGTTCGTCCTGGTCGGCCAGCAGTACCTGGCCGACCCGGGGCGCTCGGCCGGGGACATCCACCCGCTGTGGACCTACGCGCACGTGCCGAACGGCTACACGGGGGACGCCACCGAGGCGATCATCAACCAGATCGAGCGGTTCGCACCGGGCTTCCGGGACCGTATCGTCGGCCGGGTGGTCCGCTCCGCGACCGGGTTCGCCGAGTACAACCCGAACTACGTCGGCGGGGACATCCTCACCGGCGCGAAGGACCCGGTCCAGCTGGTCTTCGGACCGCGCAAGGGGCTCGATCCGTACCGGGTCGGCGTGCCCGGGATGTTCATCTGCTCGGCCGCCACACCCCCCGGCCCCGGGGCGCACGGCATGTGCGGCGCGAACGCCGCCGCGTCCGCCCTGCGCCACCTGCGCCGGGGTACCTGAGACATCGACGAGCGGGAGGATACGAGGATGTACGAGGATCCTGCGGAGCTGGCGGGCGCACCGATCGACCTGCTGCTCACCGACGCCGCCCGGGGATCGCTGCAGCGGTTCCTGCCGGACACCACGGCGCTGCGCTGGGCCCGGGGGGTCAGCCGGCGACCGAGGAAGCTGGTCGGGCGGCTGAGCGGGCTGGGCGCGGAGTACGGCCGGATCATCGCCGGCTGGTCCGGGGTCGAACCGGACGCCAAGGACCGGCGGTTCAGCGATCCGGCCTGGTCCGGGAACCCGCTGCTGCGCCGGACCCTGCAGGCCTACCTGGCCACCAGCCGGATGGCGGAGGCCCTGGTGGAGGACGCGCGGCTGGACGAGCCGGACCGGTTGCGGGCGCAGGCGCTGGTGTCCAACGTGGCCGACGCGCTGGCCCCGAGCAACTCCCCGGTGCTCAACCCGAAGGCCCTGCGCGCCCTGGTCGACACCGGTGGCGGGAACTTCACCCGGGGCGCCCGCCGGCTGGCCGCCGACCTGGCCGAGGCGCCCAGGGTGCCGAGCATGGTCGAACCGGACGCGTTCGTCGTCGGGGAGACCGTGGCCGCCACCCCCGGCACGGTGGTGGCCCGAACCGAGGTGTTCGAGCTGATCCAGTACACCCCGGTCACCGAGCAGGTCCGCACGGCGCCGCTGCTGATCGTGCCGCCGACGATCAACAAGTACTACGTGGTGGACATCTCGCCCGGGCGGAGCATGGTCGAGTACCTGGTCGGGCAGGGCCACCAGGTGTTCACCATCTCCTGGCGCAACCCGGACGTCCGGCACGCCCGCTGGGGGTTCGACACCTACGGCCAGGCGATCGTGGAGGCGATCGACGCCGCCCGGGCGGTCACCGGGGCGCCGCACGTGGCGATGCTCGGGCTCTGCTCCGGGGGTGTGCTCTCCTCGATGGTGCTCGGGCACCTGGCCGCGACCGGCGGGCTGGACCGGGTGGCGGCGGCGGCCTGGTCGGTGTCGGTGCTCGACCAGCACGAGGCCGGGCTGGGTGGCGCGCTGCTCACCCCGCAGGCCGCCGACGCGGCGGTGCGCGCATCGGCCGCCCGGGGATTCCTGGACGGCCGGTCGCTGGCCGAGGTGTTCGCCTGGCTGCGGCCCAACGACCTGGTGTGGAACTACTGGGTGGACTCCTACCTGCTGGGCAACCCGCCCAAGCCGTTCGACGTGCTGTTCTGGAACGCCGACACCACCCGGATGACCGCCCGGCTGCACCGCGACTTCATCCACCTCGCCCAGCGCAACGCGCTCACCCAGGCGGGCGCGGTCAGCATGCTGGGCTCGCCGGTGGACCTGTCCCAGGTACACGTCGACTCCTACGTCACCGCCGGGCTGTCCGACCACCTGTGCCCGTGGCAGAAGTGCTACCGCAGCACCCAGCTGCTCGGCGGCAAGAGCCGGTTCGTGCTGGCCACCAGCGGGCACGTGGCCTCCATCGTCAACCCGCCCGGCGCCCGGAAGGGCCACTTCCGCACCGCCGAGCACAACCCGCCGGACCCGGCCGCCTGGCTGGCCGAGGCGCAGACGGTGGACGGCTCCTGGTGGCCCGACTTCAGCGACTGGCTGCACGCCCGCACCGGTGAGCTGGTGGCGGCCCCGGAGGCCCCCGGCGGGCCGGACCACGCGGCCCTGGAGCCCGCGCCGGGCAGCTACGTCTTTCTCAAATGACGGGTGGCGCGGCCGGCCGGCCGGAGACCGTGACGATCCGCGGCCGCACGCTCGCCTACCGGCACCGCCCCGGCGAGCCGGGGCGGCTGCCGCTGGTGCTGTGCAACGGGATCGGCTCGAGCATGGAGCTGTTCGACCCGCTGGTCGCGGAGCTGGACCCGGGGCGGCCGCTGATCCGCTTCGACGTGCCCGGGATCGGCGCCTCACCCCAGCCGAGGATGCCGTACATCCTGCACCAGCTGGCGCTGGCCGTGCGCAACCTGGTCACCCGGCTCGGCTACCAGCGGGCCGACGTGCTGGGCATCTCCTGGGGCGGCGGGCTGGCCCAGCAGATCGGCTTCCAGCATCCCCGGTTCTGCCGCCGGCTGGTGCTGGTGGCCACCGGGACCGGCGCCTGGATGGTGCCGGCCCGGCCCCGGGTGCTGGCCCGGATGATCACCCCGCGCCGGCACCGGGATCCCGACTACGCCCGCTCGGTGGCCGGGGAGATCTACGGTGGCTCGGCCCGGCAGGACCCCGACGGGACGGTCGCGGCGCTGCATCACGCGCTGCAGGCGCCGCCGGTGCGCGGGTACCTCTACCAGCTGGCCGCGACCGCCTGCTGGACCAGCCTGCCCTGGCTGCCGACGATCCGGCAGCCGGCCCTGGTGCTGGTCGGCGACGACGACCCGATCATCCCGCACGTCAACGGGGTGCTGATGTCCCGGCTGCTGGCCCGGGGTGAGCTGCACACCTACCCGGGCGGGCACCTGACCCTGCTCACCGAGCCGCACCAGCTGGCCCCGGTGATCGACCGGTTCCTGGACCGCCCGGGCGAGCCCTGACCCGCACCGCTCAGGCCTTCTCCAGGTAGTCGGCGCGCTCGTCGTCGACGATGTCGGCCACCATCGCGGCCAGGCCCGGGTACCCGCGCAGCGCCGGGTCGGCGGTGACCAGCCGGTCGGCCTCGGTGCGGGCGGCCACGATGGTGTCCTCGTCCCGCAGCAGCGACAGCAGCCGCAGCCCCGAGCGGCGACCGGCCTGGGAGGCGCCCAGCACGTCACCCTCGCGGCGCAGCTCCAGGTCGCGGTGGGCCAGCTCGAACCCGTCGGTGGTGGCGGCCACCGCGTCCAGGCGCTCCCGGGCGGTGGTGCCCGCCGGCATGTCGGTGACCAGCAGGCACACCCCGGGCGCGCTGCCCCGACCCACCCGGCCGCGCAGCTGGTGCAGCTGGGACAGCCCGAAGCGGTCCGCGTCCATGATCACCATGGCGGTGGCGTTCGGCACGTCCACCCCGACCTCGATCACCGTGGTGGCCACCAGGACGTCCAGCTCCTTCGCCGCGAACGCCCGCATCACCGCGTCCTTCTCGTCCGGGTGCAGCCGGCCGTGCAGCACCCCCAGCCGTAGACCGGCCAGCGGACCGTCGGCCAGCATCGGGGCCACGTCCAGCACGGCCAGCGGGGGGCGGCGGTCCGAGCCCTCCGGGCTGTCCGGGTCGTCCGGATCCTCGCTGACGTCCTCGCCGGCGGACTTCGTGTCCCCACCGATCCGGGGGCAGACCACGAACGCCTGATGGCCCTGCGTCACCTCCTCGCGCAGCCGCGACCAGGCCCGCTCCAGCCAGGACGGCTTCTCCCCCACCGGGATCACCGTGGTGGCGATCGGCGACCGGCCCCGGGGCAGCTCGCGCAGCGCGGACACCTCCAGGTCGCCGTAGACGGTCATCGCCACCGTGCGCGGGATCGGCGTCGCGGTCATCACCAGCAGGTGCGGGGTCCGCTCGCCGTCGCGGCCGCGCAGCGCGTCCCGCTGCTCCACACCGAAGCGGTGCTGCTCGTCCACCACCAGCAGCCCCAGGTCGGCGAACTCCACCCGGTCCTGGATGATCGCGTGCGTCCCGACCACGATCCCGGCCGCCCCGGACACGGTGTCCAGCAGGGCCTGCTTGCGAACCTTCGCGCCGAGCGACCCGGTGAGCAGGGTGAGGCTCGTGGCGTTCTCCGCCCCGTCCAGCTCGCCGGCCCGGGCCAGCGGTCCGAGCAGCTCGCGCAGGGTCCGGGCGTGCTGGGCGGCCAGCACCTCGGTCGGGGCGAGCAGGGCGGCCTGCCGGCCGGCGTCCACCACCCGCAGCATGGCCCGCAACGCGACGATGGTCTTGCCGGCACCGACGTCGCCCTGGACCAGCCGGTTCATCGGCCGGGGGCTCGCCAGGTCCCGGGTGAGCGCCTCGCCGACCTCGGTCTGGCCGTCGGTGAGCGCGAACGGCAGCCGCGCGTCGAAGGCGTCGGCCAGCCCGCCGGGCACCGGGGCGCAGGACGGCGCGGGCCGGGTGCGCGCGGCCAGCCGCCGCTGCGCCAGGGCCAGTTGCACGGCCAGCGCCTCGTCCCAGACCAGCCGCTCCCGGGCCCGCCGCCAGTCGCCCTCCTGGCCGGGGCGGTGGATCGCCCGCAGCGCCTCACCCAGCCCGGGCAGACCCCGCCCGGCCAGGATCTCGGTGGGCACCGGGTCGGCCGGGTCGTCGAGCACGTCGAGCACCTGGCGCACGCAGCGGGCGATCTTCCAGGACGGCAGTTTGGTGGTCGCCGGGTAGATGGGCAGCATGGCGCCGGCGAACTCGTCGGCGGCGCTGTCCACCTCGTCGCCGTCGTCATCGGCCCCGAAGATCATCATGTCCGGCTGGTTGAGCTGCAGCTTGCCCCGGAACGCGCTGACCTTGCCGGCGAACAGCCCGGTGCGACCCGCCTCCAGCCGCCCGGTGATCCACCGCTGGTTGAAGAACGTGCAGCTCAGGGACCGGCCGCCGGACTCGATCACCACTTCGACCAGCGTGCCCCGCCGCTGCCGCATCGGCCGCTGCGACACCGACCGGATCCGCGCCTGCACGGTCACGTGCTCGCCGATCTGCAGGTTGGCCAGGTCGGTGAGCTTGCCGCGCTCCACGTACCGGCGCGGGTAGTGCCGCAGCAGTTCCCCGACCGTGGTCAGCGCCAGCTGGGCGGACAGCGCGTCGGCCGCCGCCTTGCCGACCAGCGGCTGCAGCGGCGCCTCCAGGTCGGCGGTCACTCGACCCCCAACGCGAGCGGCTGCCCGGCCGGGCCGCCCCGGTAGACCTGCAGGTCCACCTCGGGATGCGCCTGGCGCAGGTGGCTTTCCAACATCGAGTCCAACCCCTCGGGCGCGTCGTCCCCCAGCAGTGCGGTGACCAGCTCACCACCGGTGTGCAGCATCCGCTCCGCCAGGGTCCGGGCACCGGCCGCCAGGTCCTTCTCGATCAGCACGACCTCGCCGTCGACCAGCCCCAGCACGTCCCCGGCCTCGCACCGGCCGACCCAGGTCAACGCCTCGGTAGCGGCGATCTGCACCACCCCGGTGCGGGTGGCGGCGGCCGCCTCGGCCATCGCCACCACGTCGTCCCCGGCCCGGCGGGTGGGGTCGTGCACGGCCAGCGCGGCCAGCCCCTGCAGCACCGACGAGGTCGGCACCACCACCGCCTCCTGGCCGGCGGCCCAGGCCAGCTCGGCCGCCTCCTCGGCGGTCGTGGTGAGGTCCGGGTCGTTCGGCAGCAGCACGACGTGCCGGGCCCGGGTCCCGGTGACGGCGGCGGCGATCCGGGACGCCGGCGGCGGCCGCCCCGGCACAGTGAGCAGCGCGGTCACCCCCTCGGCCTCGACCAGCTCGGCCAGCGACGGCACCCCGACCACCGCGACCACGGCCCGGGCCCTCGGGAACCGCCCGGCCTCCGGTTCGACCACCTGGTCGGTGAACCTGACCACGGTGATCCGGCGGGGCCGCCCGGCCACCACCCCGGCCTCGATCGCCGCGCCGACGTCGGTGCAGTGCACGTGCACGTTCCAGACCGGGTCCATCCCGTCGAGGTCGCCGGACCCGACCACCACCACCGAGTCACCCAGCTCGTCCAGCCGCCCGCGCAGCCGCTCCACCCGGTCCGGGGTGGACTCGGTGAGCAGGAACATCACCTCGTACTCGAAGCTGGTCGAGCCGCCCTCCCGCTCCCCGACCAGGGCGTCCCGGTCCCGCGCCCAGGCCCGCACCGGCACGGTGATCCCGGCCAGGGCCAGCGTCTCCACCGCCTCGCTCGGCTTCACCGGGTGCTCCTCGACCACCGCGGCCAGCGCCCGCAGCAGCTGCACCAGCCCGAACCCGCCGGCGTCGACCACCCCGGCCCGCGCCAGCACCGGCAGCAGCCGCGGGGTGTCGGTGAGGGCCTCCCGGGCCCGGTCCACCGCCGCCGAGGTGACCGCCTCCAGGGATCCCCCGCACCCGGCGTCCGTCCCCACCGCCGCGGCTTCGGCCGCCGCCTCGGCCGCCGCGCTGAGCACGGTGAGCACGGTGCCCTCGACCGGACGGCTCACCGCGGCGCGGGCCAGCTCCTCCGACCGGGCCAGCGCCTCGGCCAGTCCGGCGGCGGTGAGCACCTCGTCCGGGCCGGCGGCGAGCACCTCCGCGACCCCCCGGAAGAGCTGGGAGACGATCACCCCGGAGTTGCCCCGGGCCCCCCGCAACGCCCCACCGGCGGCGGCCGCCGCCACCGCCGCCGCGCCGGCCCCCACCCCCGGCCGGGCCACCGCGTCGGCGGCCGCCCGCACGGTGAGCAGCAGGTTCGTCCCGGTGTCGGAGTCCGGCACCGGGAACACGTTGATCCGGTCCAGCTCGTAGCGGCAATCGTCCAGCAGATCGACCGCAACGTCGGTCCAGCGGCGCAGCGCGGCCGCGTCCAGCACCTGGAGCACGCCGTTCATCCTCCTCCGGACACGGTGCGGTCGAGGGTATCGACCGCCCCGGTGTGGTCTGTGTGGACCCGGCTGGGTACCCTGAGGGGCAACATCCGGCCCGTATCCGGTCGGAGCGCCCGTTCTCCGGAGCGCGCACCGAACATCGAAGGCTAAAGGAGTTATCGACGTGGCTGCCGTCTGCGACGTCTGCGGTAAGGGTCCGGGCTTCGGCATGTCCGTCTCGCACTCCCACCGCCGCACCAACCGCCGCTGGAACCCGAACATCCAGACCGTGCGCGCCGCCGTCGACGGCGCCCGCCGCCGGCTGAACGTGTGCACGTCCTGCCTCAAGGCCGGCAAAGTCACCCGCGCCTGATTCGGCCCTCAGCGGGCGTCCGGCGGCGTTCTCGTCGCCTCGCGTGCTGAGCACGCCACGGCTCCTGCGGCCTTGCCGGCCACCCCACTGAGAACCGAATCGCCTTCCGAACCGGTCGCCGCGTGCGGCCGGTTTTGGCGTGCGCAGAGGGTTACGGGAGCTTCCAGTCGACGGGGGCATCGCCGCGTTCCTCGAGCAGGGCGTTGACCCGGCTGAACGGGCGGGAGCCGAAGAAGCCCCGGTCGGCGGACATCGGGCTGGGGTGGGCCGACTCGATGCACGGCACGCGTTCGCCGAGCATCGGGCGCAGGGTGCGGGCGTCCCGGCCCCAGAGGATCGCCACCAGCGGCGTCGGCCGGGCGGCCAGCGCGGTGATGGCCTGCTCGGTCACCCGTTCCCAGCCCTTGTTGCGGTGCGACCCGGGCTGCCCGGGCGCGACGGTGAGCACCCGGTTGAGCAGCAGCACCCCGCGCTCGGTCCACGGGGTCAGGTCCCCGGAGGACGGCGCCGGGTGGCCGAGGTCCTGGGTGTACTCCCGGTAGATGTTGCTCAGGCTGCGCGGCAGCGGGCGGGTCTCCGGGGCCACCGAGAACGACAGGCCCACCGGGTGCCCGGGCGTCGGGTAGGGGTCCTGGCCGACGATCAGCACCCGCACCGCGTCGAACGGCTGCTGGAATGCCCGCAGCACGTTCGCCCCGGCCGGCAGGTAACGGCGCCCGGCGGCCAGCTCGGCGCGCAGGAACGCCCCCATCGCGGTGATGTCCTCGGCCACCGGGGCCAGGGCCTTCGCCCAGCCCGCCTCGACCACCTCGGCCAGCGGCTTCGGGCCCGTCATGACAGCCTCCGCAGCTCGGCCCGGTGCCACGCGGCGAGCTCCACGTACTTGGCCGAGGCGCCGGCGAGTGCCCCCTCCGGCACCTCGAAGCCCTCGCGGATCCGGGCCGGGACCCCGAGCGCCATCCGCCGGGCCGGGACGTGCATGTTCGGCGACACCACCGCGCCGGCGCCGACCACCGCGCCCTCGTCGATCCGGGAGCCGTTGAGCACCACCGACCCGGACGAGATGAGGCAGCCGTCGCCGATCACGGCCGCCTCGATGTGCACGTTGTGCCCGACGGTGCAGGCATTGCCGATGATGGTGAACTGCACGTCGGTGGTGTGCACGATGGTGCCGTCCTGGATGCTGGTGCGCTCCCCCACGTGGATCTCCCCGGCGTCGCCGCGCAGCACCGCGGTGGGCCACACGCTGGCCCCGGCGCCCAGGAAGACCGCCCCGATCACCACCGCCTCGGGGTGGACGTAGGCGTCCGGGTGGATCGTCGGTTCACGGTCGCCGAGCGCGTAGACAGCCACCACCGGACACTATCGACCGCTCATCCCAGCGGTTTGCTCAGGTATCGGCTGTCCGGGTTGCCCCGGTAGGCGCCGAACCCGGCCATCCCGGTGTACCCGGACGAGCGGTACAGCTCGAGCGCCTCCGGCTGCTTGTCGCCGGACTCCAGGATCATCCGGCGGGCGCCCGCCGCCACCGCCGCCGCCTCCAGCGCGGCCAGCAGCCGGCGGGCGTGGCCGCGACCGCGGTGGCCGTCGGCCACGTACATCCGCTTGATCTCGGCGTCCCCGTCCCGCAGCGCCGGGTCGTCCGGTCGGGCCGAGCGCAGCCGCCACCCGCCGCAGGCCACCGGGACTCTGCCGGCGTAGCCGACCAGGAAGTACCCGTGCGGCGGGGCGAACTCGGCCGGCGCGTGCGGCGTGGTGTCCGGCCCGCCGTAGCGGTGCACGTACTCCCGCTGCACGGCGGCGATGAGCGCGGCGGCGTCCGGATGGTCGAACGGGACGGGGGTGAGCGTCAGGGTGTCCAGCTCAGGCACGACAGCCCTCACGCATAGCAGCTCAGGGGCCGGCCGCCGTTGTAGGCGACCATGTCGGTGAGCGCGGCGACCACGTCGATCGGGGCGCCGGGCTCAGCGCCGTCCAGCTCGGCGTAGGCCCGGTGCAGGTTGCCGACGATCCGCTCGGCGTCCAGCAGTCCGGCGTACCCGCCGAGGTCCAGCTCGCGGGCGGCCTCCAGCGGCGTCAGCCCGGCGGCGCGCGCGTCGACGGCGGTGGCCTGCACGAACCGCAGGTAGCCGAGCACGTCGTCGATCAGCTCCGGCCCGCCGACCGGCCCGTGCCCGGGCACCAGCGTGGTGGCGCCGAGCGGCTTCAGCACCGTCTCCAGCACCTCGACCGCCCCGCTCACCGAGCCCATCAGCAGGAACGGCGTGCCCCCGTGGAACAGCAGGTCACCGGCGAACAGCACGCCGCGCTCGGGCAGCCAGACGATCGAGTCGTTGGTGGTGTGCGCGGGCCCGCCCACGTGCCGCACCTCGCAGCGCAGCTCGTCCGACCACACGGTGACGCCCTCGGCGTAGGTCAGGAACGGCGGCACCACCTCCAGCTCGCCCCAGTCGACCGGGGTCCAGAACGGGTACGCCCCGGGCGGCGGTCCGGCCAGCACCTCGGTCCGGGTGCGCTCGTGCGCCACGATCGTCGCCCCGGGGAACAGCCCGTTGCCGAAGGTGTGGTCGCCGTGGTGGTGGGTGTTGAGCAGGGTGGTGACCGGGTTCCGGCTCACCCGCCCGACGGCGTCCAGGAAACCGCGGGTGCGGCGCTCGGTGGAGCAGGAGTCGACGGCGATCACCCCGCGCCGGCCGACCAGGAAACCGGTGTTGTTGATCCACCAGCTGCCGTCGGGCTGGACGTAGGCCCACACCCCGTCGCTGACCTCCTCGGCCCGCGGCGGCCCCAGCTCCGGGTGGTCGTGATGTGAGGCGCTCATCAGTCGATGAGGCCGTAGGCGGGGAGGGTGAGGAAGTCGACGAAGTCGGTGCCGAGGGCGACCTGTTCGAAGACCTCCCGGGCCTGCGCCCACTTCCCGGCGGCGTACGCCTCGGCGCCGACCTCCGCCTTGATCGCGGCCAGCTCGTCGTCGATCACCGAGCGGACGAGCTCGTCGGTGACGGTGGTGTCCTCGGCGAGCCGGACGTTGCCGTGGACCCATTGCCAGATCTGGGAGCGGGCGATCTCGGCGGTGGCGACGTCTTCCATCATGTTGTGCACCCCGACCGCGCCCTGGCCACGTAGCCAGGCCTCCAGGTAGCGCAGGCCGACCGAGACGTCGTTGCGCAGCCCCGCCTCGGTGGCCTGGGCGGGGGTGGCGGCCACGTCGAGCAGCTGCGCAGCGGTCACGGTGACGTCGTCGCGAAGCTTGTCGAGCTGGTTCGGGCGCTCGCCCAGGACGGTGGTGAACTCTTCGCGGCAGATCTCGACGAGGTCGGGGTGGGCGACCCAGGAGCCGTCGTAGCCGGCGGCGGCTTCGCGGGCCTTGTCGGCGTGCACCTTGGCCAGGGCCTCTTGAGTGACCTCGGGGTCGCGGCGGGAGGGGATGAACGCCGCCATCCCGCCGATGGCGTAGGCGCCGCGTCGGTGGCAGGTGGCGACCAGCAGTTCGGCGTAGGCGCGCATGAAGGGGGCGGTCATGGTCACCTGGTTGCGGTCGGGCAGGACGTAGTCGGGGCCGGCGTCCCGAAAGTTCTTGATCATCGAGAAGAGGTAGTCCCACCGGCCCGCGTTCAACCCCGAGGCGTGCTCGCGGAGTTCGTGGAGGATCTCGTCCATCTCGAAGGCGGCGGTGATGGTCTCGATCAGCACGGTGGCCCGGATCGAACCCCGCGGCACCCCCAGGACCTGTTGGGCGTAGGTGAATACGTCGTTCCAGAGCCGGGCTTCGAGGTGGTTCTCCAGTTTGGGCAGGTAGAACCACGGGGTGTCGCGGTGGTGGTAGAAGTACAGGCCGAAGTCGACCAGCGCCCCCGCGACCGGTTCGCCGTCCACCAGCAGGTGGCGTTCGTCGAGGTGCCAGCCGCGCGGGCGGACCACGATCGTCGGCTTCGGGCCGTCGGTGACCTCGTAGCGTTTGCCTTCCGGGCTGGTGTACTCGAGGGTTCCGGCGGCGGCGTCGAGCAGGTTGACCTGGCCGGCGATCACGTTGTGCCAGGTGGGGGTGGAGGCGTCCTCGAAGTCGGCCAGCCACACCTTCGCCCCCGAGTTCAGGGCGTTGATCGTCATCTTCCGCTCGGTCGGCCCGGTGATCTCCACCCGCCGATCGGCCAGAGCCGCCGGCGCCGCCGCCACCCGCCACTCCGCGGCCCGCACGTGAGCGGTGTCGGCCCGGAAATCCAACGTCCCAGCCGCCGCGATCTCCGCCCGCCGCACCGCCCGCGCGGCCAGCAACTCGCGGCGGCGTTCGTCGAACTCCCGATGCAACCCGGCCACGAACGCGCACGCCTCCGGGGTCAACACCTCATCCGACCGGTCGACGGGATAGCCACTGATCTCGCAGTGGGACTCGGAAACAGCGCTCATGGGCTGAACCGTACGACGAGCCGCTACCGGCCGCAGGTGTTCGGCGCGGGCAGGCCGGCGAACCGGTCGGCGAGCCAGCCGACCGCCGCCTCCGCTCCCCCGTAACCCACGTCGCCGTGGTTGCTCCCGGGGTAGGTCTCGAACTGCACCGGGGCACCCCGGGCGCAGTAGTCGATGGCCAGCTGCTGGACCACCGCGGGCGGGATGAACTCGTCGTTCTGGCCCACGTAGAGCCGCACCGGCATCGGCGGGGCGACCGTGCCGATCCGGTTCCCGGCGAAGCGGACACCCAGCTCGGAGGCGCCCAGCGGGTCGGGTCCGGGCAGCAACTCCGCCACCCGGTGCCCGGCCAGCCGGGGGTCGGCGAACTGGTCGGCGCAGGCGTTCCGGGCGAACTCCAGCAGGTCCCGGGCCGGCGGGACCACCGAGCCGGGGAGGTTCAGCTCCGGGTACGCCGCGCCGAAGCCGGTGATCATGGCGGCGACCAGCCCGAAGTACGGGCCCCCGTCGAGGTAGCGGGCGACGGCGGGCAGGTCGGCCGGGACCCCACCGGCCGCGACGCCCACGAATCGCAGCTCCGGGGCGTACCCCGGGACCTGCTCGGCGGCCGCGGTCACCGCCCCGCCGCCCTGGGAGTAGCCCCAGAGCCCGACCGGGGCGTCCGCCGCGAGCCCGGTGTCGGGCAGCCGCAGCGCCGCGCGCACCGCGTCCAGCACGGCGTGCCCCTCGGACCGGGCCACCAGGTAGGTGTGGTCGCCGGGGGTGCCCAGGCCCTCGTAGTCGGTGACCACGACCGCCCAGCCCCGACCCAGCGCCCGGCCGATCAGCGGAACCTCGAGCTCGGCGCCGGTGGCCAGGGCGTAGGACGGCGCGCAGCGGTCGCCCAACCCGTGGGTGGACACCCCGTACCCGATCACCGGCCGCGGCCCACCGCCCGCCCACGCGGCCTCGGGCACCAGCACGGTGGCGGACACGGTGTCCGGGCCGCCCTCGGCGGCGGTGGATCGGTACAGCACCTGCCAGGCCCGGACCGGCGCCGGCGGGGCGGATCCGGGCGCGGTGAAGACCTCGACGCGCCGGTAGCGCAGCGGGTCACCGGGCCGGACCTCGGCGGGCGCGGCGTAGAAGGGGTCGGCGTCCGGGACGGCGGCCGGGCGGCCGTCCAGCTCGGCGGTCTCCTGCGCCGGGATGCCCGGGAGGACATTAGCCGGGCCACCACCGGGCGCCAGGACTCCGACGGCCATGGACACGAGCACCGAGAGGAACCCGACGCCGACCACGGCGCCGACGAGGGCGATCACACCCGGGACCACAGCCTTCCGCACGGTCGGCCACCCTACGGGCCGGCGTCCGGGCCCCGTCGGCGACCTCAGTCGCAGGATGTCGGGGCCGGCTTGTCGGAGAACCGGGCGGTCATCCAGTCCAGCGCCAGGCCGACGCCCTCGACGGCGGCGCCGCCGTGGGCCTTCCCGGGCATGGCCTTGAACTGCACCCGGGCCCCTTCCCCGCAGTACCGGTCGAACAGCGCGCGGCCCACCGCGAACGGGATGAACTCGTCGCGCTCGCCGTGGAACAGCAGCACCGGCACCTTCGGCGCCACCCCACCGAGCCGGTTCTCGGCGAACCGCTCGGCCACCGGCCGGGAGTTCAGCTCCTTGCCCAGGTCGGTGAGCTTGTTCAGGCGTTGCGCGCTGAACGCCTTCCCGCCCAGGTCGACCTCGCAGGAGTTGCGGGCCTTGGTGAGCAGGGCCTTCGACGGGCCCAGCGAGCCGGCGACGTGCAGCTCCGGGTAGGCCGCATCCAGCCCGGCCAGCCCGGCCGGGACCAGCCCGAACAGCGGGGTGTTCGCCACCGACCGGGCCACCGCCAGCGGATCGGCCGGGACCCCGCCGGCGGCCGCCCCGACCACCTTCAGGTCCGGCGCGTAGCCGGCGGCCTGCTCGGCGGCCGAGAGGACCGCGCCGCCACCCTGGGAGTAGCCCATCAGGCCGACCGGGGCCTCCACGGACAGGTCGGCCGGGGGCAGCCGCATCGCCGCCCGGGCGGCGTCCAGCACCGACCGCCCGGCGGACAGGTGCACGGCGTAGGTGTGCTCGCCGGGGGTGCCCAGGCCCTCGTAGTCGGTCATCACCACGGCCCAGCCCTTGAGCAGGGCCTTGAGCTGTGCCGCGCCCTCCTTCTCGGTGCCCCGCACCAGCCGGTAGGACGGCGCGCAGCGGTCGGCCAGGCCGTGGGTGCCGAACGCGTAGCTGACCACCGGTTTCGGCCCGGCGCCGAGGTACGGGATCTGCGGCACGACGACCGTGCCGGACACCGCGTTCGGTTTGCCCTCGGCGCTGGTGGAGCGGTACAGGATCTGCCAGGCCCGGACCAGCGGCACCGCCTTGCCGCGCGCCGGGTCGGTGTAGATCTTGACCGGCCGGTAGCGCAGCAGGGTCCCGGCGGATCCGCGCAGCTCCTTCGGCGGGGTGTAGAAGGAGTCCTCGTTCGGCGGCTCGGGGGCGCCGGTCGGCTCGGGGAACTCCTCCGGCGGCCCGGCCGGCGGCAGCTCGGGCTGGCCGGACGCGACCGGCGGCTCGGCCGGGTCGGACCGCTGCAGGTGGCTCACGACCAGGATCCCCGCCACCAGGACGGCGACCACGGCCACCGCCACCAGGACCGCCCGCCTCATCACCGCGACGGTACCGAAGCGTTCGTGAGCGCCGGGTATGGCCTGAGTAGGGACTCGGTCGGACGCTGCCCGGGCGGCGCGGGGGGTCGTAGGCTCGGCGCATGACGCTGGACGGCCCGTGATGGTGGACGGCCCGGCCCGGCGCGCGTTCGACCGGGCGCTGGAGCCCGGGGACGTCATCGACGACCCGGCCCGGCTCCGGGCCTACGAGTGCGACGGGCTGACCGGTCACCGGGTGGTCCCGGCCCTGGTACTCCTCCCCCGCACCGCCGAGCAGGTGGCCGCCGCCGTCCGGGTGTGCGCCGGGCACGGGGTGCCGTTCGTGGCCCGCGGCGCCGGCACCGGCCTGTCCGGCGGGGCGCTGCCGGTGGCCGACGGGGTGGTGATCAGCCTGCAGCGGCTGCGCCGGGTGCTGGAGGTCGACCCGGTGGACCGGATCGCCGTGCTGGAGCCCGGGGTGACCAACCTGGACATCACCCGGGCCGCCGCCCCCCACGGCCTGTACTTCGCCCCGGACCCGTCCAGCCAGCAGGTCTGCACCATCGGCGGGAACGTGGCCGAGAACTCCGGCGGCGCGCACTGCCTGAAGTACGGCTTCACCACCAACCACGTGCTCAGCCTGGAGGTGGTGCTGGCCGACGGCTCGGTGGTCACCCTGGGCGGCGACACCGGCGAGCAGTCCGGGCCGGACCTGCGCGGGGTGTTCCTCGGCTCGGAGGGCACCCTGGGCATCGCCACGAAGATCACCGTCCGGTTGCTGCGCACCCCGGAGACGGTGCGCACCCTGCTGGCGGACTTCCCGTCGGTGGCCGCCGCCGGTGACGTGGTCAGCGACATCGTGGCCGGCGGGATCGTCCCGGCGGCGGTGGAGATGATGGACACCCTGGCCATCGAGGCGGCCGAGGCGGCGGTGCACGCCGGGTACACCCTGGGCGCCCCGGCCGCGCTGGTCGTCGAGCTGGACGGCCCGGCCGAGGAGTGCGACACCCAGTTCGCACAGGTCAAGGCCATCTGCGAGCGGCACGGCTGCACCCGGCTGCACATCGCCGCCGACACCGAGGAACGGGCGGCGATCTGGCGGGGCCGCAAGTCGGCGTTCGCCGCCGTCGGCCGCATCTCCCCCGACTACTTCGTGCAGGACGGGGTGGTGCCCCGGACCCGGCTGGCCGAGGCGCTGGACCGGATCGCCGCGATGGGCGACGAGGCCGGGCTGCGGGTGGCCAACGTGTTCCACGCCGGCGACGGCAACCTGCACCCGCTGGTGCTCTACGACGCCGCCGCCGGTGAGACCGACCGGGCCGAACGGCTCACCGGCGGGATCGCCGAGCTGTGCGTGGAGCTGGGCGGGTCGCTGTCCGGGGAGCACGGCATCGGCACCGACAAGGCGTGCTCGATGCCGAAGATGTTCTCCGAGGTGGACCTGGCGGTGATGGACCGGGTGCGCCGGGGGTTCGACCCGGCCGGGCTGTGCAACCCCGGCAAGCTGCTGCCCACGCCCCGGCTGTGCGGCGAGCGCCCCGGAAAGTACCGGCCGCACCCGCTCGAGGAGGCCGGCGTGATCGACCGCCTCTGATAGTCTGTCTAGACAGACTAGATCTGGAGGCTGCGATGAGCTGGCAGGTTCAGGAGGCCAAGCAGCGATTCAGCGAGGTGCTGCGGGCCGTCGAGAAAGACGGTCCGCAGACGATCACCCGACACGGCGAAGAGGTCGCGGTGGTCATCGACATCGCGGAGTATCGCAAGCTGACCGGCCGCACGAAGTCCTTCGTCGATCACCTGTTGACGACAGCGCCGACTCTCACGGACGAAGCGGCGGCGGTGTTTGACGAGATCGAGGCCGAGCGCAAGCGTGATTTCGGGCGTGAGATCGACTTCGGCAACGACGAATGAGCTTCCTGCTCGACACCAACGTGATATCCGAGCTGACAAAGCGACGCAAGAACGCGCGAGTGCTGGACTGGCTCGCTGAAACACGCTCGACCGATCACTACCTCAGCGTGCTCACCATCGGCGAGATCGGACGCGGGATCACTCGGCTTCAGCGCCGCGGCGATCACGAGCAGGCGCACAAAGTCGACCTGTTCCTCTCGGGCGTACGAGCCGAGTACCAGGACCGGATCGTGCCTGTACTACTCGACACAGCAGACGAATGGTCGCGGCATCCGCCCGAGCATCCTGTCGGCATCGTCGACGCGCTGATCGGCGCCACCGCACAGGCCAACGGCTGGACACTGGTCACCCGCAACACTAGGGACTTCGAGCACCTCGACATCCGGCTGCTCAACCCCTTCTCGGAGTAGGGCACCCACCGCTCCGACGGGGCACAATGACCGGGATGGGCACGACCACCACCGTGCTGCGCCCGACCGACCTGGCCGAGGCAGTGGCCGCACTCGCCGACACCACCGGCCCGGTCCTGATCAGCGGCTCGGGCACCGCCGCCGACTGGGCAGGAGCGCCCGAGCCCGCCGACCTGACCCTGGACACCACCGGGCTGACCGGGGTGATCGCGCACAACCCCGGGGACATGACCGTCGCGGTCCGGGCCGGCACCCCGCTGCGCGAGCTGAACGCCGAACTGGCCGGGCAGGGGCAGCGGGTGGCCCTGGACGCCGCGCGGATCGACCGGGGCGCCACCGTGGGCGGGCTGATCGCCACCGCCGACGCCGGGCCGTCGGCGCTGGCGCACGGCTCGCTGCGCGACCTGGTGATCGGCATGACCGTGGTGCTCGCCGATGGCACCGCCGCCCGGAGCGGCGGCCACGTGATCAAGAACGTGGCCGGGTACGACCTGGCCAAGCTGCTGCACGGCAGCCACGGCGCGGTGGCGCTGATCGCCGAGGTGGTGCTGCGGCTGCACCCGGTACCGGCGGCGACCGCCACGGTGCGGCTGGCCGGGCCGCTGGACCGGGCCGTCGAGGCCGCCCGGACCGTGCTGGCCGGGCCCTGGGAGCCGGCCGCGCTGGAGTGGACCGGTGACGCGCTGCTCATCCGGCTGACCGGTACCGAGGCCGCCACCGCCACCCGCGCCGACCGGCTGGCCGCGTCGATCGAGGGCGCCGAACGGGTCGACGGTCCGGCCTCCTGGACCCGGCACGCCGAGCTGGTCGACGGCCCATTGCAACCGGACACCTCCGTGCTGCGGATCGGGGTGCGGCCGTCCCGGCTGCCCGGCGTCCTGCGCGAGCTGAGCCCCAAAGCCGTCACCGCCGGCCTGGCCACCGGGGTGGCCACGCTCCGGCTGCCGGTGGGCGCCGTCGCCGATGCCCACCGGGTCGTGCACGGAGCCGGCGGCACGTCGATGCTGCGCTCCCGCCCGCCCGGCTGCCCGGCGCCCGCCTGGGGACCGGCCCCGTCGGCGGTCGGCGTGCTGCGCGCCGTGCGCTCCGCCCTGGACCCGGACGGCCGGCTCGGCGCCGGCCGGTTCACCCCCTGGATGTGAGCCCGTGACCGATGACGCCGTGACCGGCGCCCCCAGCGCCTTCGACCCGCACCGGCCACCGTCCCGGGAGGTGCTCGACGACTGCGTGCACTGCGGGTTCTGCCTGCCCACCTGCCCCACCTACCAGCTGTGGGGCGAGGAGATGGACTCCCCGCGCGGCCGGATCTACCTGACCGGCCTGGCCGAGCGGGGCGAGATCGGGCTGGACGGGGCGCTGCACGAGCACATCGACGCCTGCCTGGGCTGCATGGCCTGCGTGACCTCGTGCCCGTCCGGGGTGCGCTACGACCGGCTACTGGAGGCGGTCCGCCCGCAGCTGGAGCGTAACGTCACCCGGCCCCGCGCCGACCGGCTCTTCCGCGGCGCGATCTTCGCCCTGTTCCCCTACCGCCGCCGGCTGCGCGCGGCCGCCCTGCCCGGGGCGCTCTACCAGCGTCTCCGTCCGTCCCTGACCGGCCTGACCGGGAGACTGCCCGGCCGGCTGGCGGCGCTCGAGTCGCTGCTGCCCCCGGTGCGGCTGCGCGACGCCTTCGCCCGGCTGCCGGCCCGCACCCCGGCCACCGGGGACACCCGGCTGCGGGTGGTGCTGCTGTCCGGCTGCGTGCAGGACGTGTTCTTCCACCAGGTCAACGCGGCCACCGTCCGGGTGCTGGCCGCCGAGGGCTGCGAGGTGCTGGTGCCGTCCGGGCAGGGCTGTTGCGGGGCGCTGGAGCTGCACGCCGGGCGGGAGCCGTCCGCACTGGCCCGGGCGAAACGGACCATCGAAGAGTTCGAGGCGCTGGACGTCGACCATGTGGTGGCCAACGTGGCCGGCTGCGGGTCCTCGATGAAGGAGTACGGGGCGCTGCTGGCCGACGACCCCGGGTGGGCGCGGCGGGCGGCGGCGTTCAGCGCCCGGGTGCGGGATGTGCACGAGGTGCTGGCCGGCCTGGAACCGGTCGCGCCCCGGCACGAGGTCCGGGCCCGGGTGGTCTACCACGACGCCTGCCACCTCGGGCACGCCCAGGGGGTGCGGGCGCAGCCACGCGCGGTGCTGCGCGGCATCCCCGGGGTGGAGCTGACCGAACCGGCCGAGCCGGAGCTGTGCTGCGGGTCGGCCGGGATCTACAACCTGATCGCGCCCGGACCGGCCGCCGAGCTCGGCGCCCGGAAGGCGGCCAACCTGCGGGCCACCCGGCCGGACCTGGTGGTCACCGCCAACCCCGGCTGCCTGCTGCAGATCCGTCGCCACCTGGGCAGCGACCCGCTGCCGCTGCTGCACCCGGTGCAGCTGCTGGACGCCTCGATCCGTGGGGTACCGCCCGCGCTCAGCTGAAGTGGTCCCAACCGGCGGCGCCGTCGTACGGGACGCCGTCCACCGACACCCCGGTGCCGGTGTCGACCAGGCCGATCGGCGTCCACCCCACCGGCAGCACCACCCCGGCCGGGAAGGTGGCGGCCAGCGCGTGGTCCTCGCCGCCGGTCAGCAGCCAGCGCAGCGGATCGGCGCCCAGCGTGGCGGCCACCTCGGCCAGCGCGTCCGGCACCGGCAGCGCGGCCGACCGCACGTCCACCGCCACCCCGGACGCGGCGGCCAGGTGCCCGACGTCGGCCAGCAGCCCGTCGGACACGTCGATCATCGAGCTGGCCCCGGCCCGGGCCGCCGCCGGACCGGCCGGGTAGGGCGGGGACGGCACCCGGTGCGCGTCCAGCACGGAGAGCGGCACGGTCCGGCCGGCCTGCAGCAGCGCCAGGCCGGCCGCCGACCACCCCAACCGGCCGGCCAGGGCGAGCACGTCACCGGGGCGGGCCCCGGACCGGGTCACCGGGTCACGCCCGTCCAGCGAACCGAGCACGGTCACCGAGAGCACCACCGCCGGCGCGGACACCACGTCGCCGCCGACCACCCCTGCGCCGACCCGGTCGGCCTCCGCCCAGAGCCCGGCGGCCAGCCCGGTCGCGGTCTCCGCCGGGGTGTCCCGCGGGCAGCCCAGGCCGACCAGCAACGCCGTCGGCACCGCGCCCATCGCGGCCACGTCGGCCAGGTTCACCGCCGCCGCCTTGCGCCCCACCTGCTCCGGGGTCGACCAGTCCAGCCGGAAGTGCACGCCCTCGACCAGCACGTCGGTGCTGGCCACCACCCGGCCGTCCGGGGCGGCCACCAGCGCGGCGTCGTCACCCGGGCCGAGCAGGGTCCAGGACGGCTGCGCGCGGCCCCGGGTGACCCGGGTGATCAGGCCGAACTCGCCGAGGTCGGCCACGCTCTCCCCGGTCACCCCTGATCACGCCCTCCGTCGGCCGACGATCAACACCCGGGACCCGGGTGTACGTTCATGTTCCTACCCGATGGACGCCCTGCTCGACCCAGGAGGGGGCCCGGCCGACGAGAGGTCGCCATGATCCAGGCCTACATCCTGATCCAGACCGAGGTGGGCAAGGCGCAGGCCGTCGCCGAGGCCGCCGCCGCGATCAGCGGGGTGATCTCCGCCGAGGACGTCACCGGGCCCTACGACGTGATCGTCCGGGCCGAGGCGGACACCATGGACAACCTCGGCCGGCTGGTCGTCGCCCAGGTCCAGGACGTCCCGGGCATCACCCGCACGCTGACCTGCCCGGTGGTCCACCTAGCCTGAGCACGTGCGCACCCGGACGACGCTGCTCTACGCCCTGCCGCTGCTGTTGCTGGTGGCGGCGGTGGTCCTGGGCCTGACCCACGGCCAGGGGCCCGGGTCGGGCGCCGACGACTCGCGGCCGCTGGCGCTGCCCCCGGTGGAGGCGCCGGACGCCGCCGCGCCGGCCTGCGCGGCGCTGCTCGCGGCGCTGCCCGGTGAGCTGTCCCGGGAGGCGGGCGCGCTGCCCCGGCTGCCGCTGGCCGAACCGGCCCCGCCCGCGACGCTGGCCTGGGGTCGGACCCGGAACGAGCCCGTGGTGCTGCGCTGCGGGTTGCCCCGGCCGGCCGAGCTGGTCCCGAGCGCGGCGATCGTCGCCGTGGACGGGGTGAACTGGCTGACCCTGTCCGCCCCCGACCGGGACACCTTCATCACCGCCGACCGCCCGGTGTACGTGGCCCTCACGGTGCCCCGGGGGCTGGGGTCCACCCCGCTGCAGGCCGTGTCCGACGCCGTCCGCACCGCCGTCCCGGCCGGCTGACCCGGGATCAGCCCGAGTCGATCAGCGCAGGCCGGTGCCCCGGGCCAGCGCCGTCTCCACCAGGGTGGTCAGCAGCGTCGGGTAGTCGATCCCGGTGACCGCCCACATCCTCGGGTACATCGAGATCGGGGTGAACCCGGGCATGGTGTTCACCTCGTTCAGGGTGATCGCGCCGTCCGGACCGACGAAGAAGTCCACCCGGGCCAGGCCCTGGCCGTCCAGCGCGGAGAACGCGGCCACGGCCAGCACCCGCACCCGCTCGGCCAGCTCGTCGTCCAGCTTGGCCGGGATGTCGAACTCGCAGACGTCGTCGAGGTACTTGGCCTCGAAGTCGTAGAACTCGGGCGCGTCCGGGCCCTCGGCGACGATCCGCACCTCGGCCGGCAGGCTGGCCCGCACCGACCCGTCGGGGAACTCCAGCACCCCGCACTCCACCTCGCGACCCGGCACCGCCGCCTCGACCAGCACCTTCGGATCGTGCTCGCGGGCGACCGCGACGGCGGTCGGCAGGTCCGCCCAGTCGCTCACCTTGGTGATGCCCATCGAGGATCCGGCCCGGGCGGGCTTGACGAACACCGGCAGCCCCAGCCGCTCGCGCTGCGCGGGGAGCAGGTCGTCCGAGCCCGGGCGCAGCACCACGTACCGGCCCACCGGCAACCCCTCGGCGGCCAGCAGCTTCTTGGTGAACTCCTTGTCCATGCCGGCCGCGCTGGCCAGCACCCCGGCGCCGACGTAGGGCACCCCGGCCAGCTCCAGCAGTCCCTGGATGGTGCCGTCCTCGCCCCACGGCCCGTGCAGCACCGGGAACACCACGTCCACCGAGGAGAACAGCTCGCCGGCGTGCCCGGGGTCCAGCCGCACCAGCCCGCCCCGGGTCGGGTCGCCGGGCAGGGCCAGGGCGGTCGAGTCGGCCTCCACCGAGGGCAGCGCCCGGTCGGTGATGCTCAAGCTCGTCGGGTCGTCGGCGCCGACCACCCAGCCGCCGTCCGGGGTGATGCCCACCGGGAGCACCCGGAAACGGTCCCGGTCGAGGTGGGTGAGCACGCTGCCGGCGGACACGCAGGAGATGGCGTGTTCGCTGCTGCGCCCGCCGAAGACGACGACCACCGTGGTCCGGCTCGAGGCTGTCGGTTCCATGGGCGCGGAGCCTAAGCGGAGCCGGAACCGACCTACAACGCGGCTCCGCCGGGCCTGGTTACGGAAATTCTCAGAACTTTTTTGCATCACTTGCGCACCGCGCTGACCAGGACGAACGAGCCCCGATTACCCCAAGTGGAGTAGTGCACTGCTCTGCTCCATTTGGGTGACACTCACTCATGGTTCGTTACTGCTCCGCGTGACGTCCGTTGAACGCTCTGTCCGGGTCGCACGGCGGAACCGAAACCGTCGGGGTCCCGAAAGCATGACCCACGAACGAGGCGGTGGCCCCGAATCCACCACCTTCGATCCAGACAGACGTTTCAGAAGGAGACACAATGTTCGTCAAGGCCGGAATCGTCGCCGCCGTCGCCGCTGCCTCTCTGGTCGCGGTCAGCCCGCTCGCCTTCGCCGGCGACTACGGCAGCGACAGCAAGGGTCACCACAAGTCGAGCAAGGACGACGACGACGACAACGACCGCGGTGACCACAAGAGCTGGAAGAAGCACCGCGACGACGACGGCGACTGCAACGGCGACGTCAACCAGGTCAACAACGGCGACAGCCGCGGCCTGATCAACGTCTCCGGCGTCAACGCCGCCGTGCCGGTCAACGTGTGCGACAACGACATCATCAGCGGTGTCCTGGGGGTCCTGTCCAAGGACCTCACCAACAACGACAACCACTGAGTCGTGACTCCCGCCGGCCGGTCCTCGCGGGACCGGGGTCCGGTCGGCGGTGAGCCTGCGGGGTTACCCGCGAAGATTTACGGGGAGCAGTAAGCCCTCGTCGGACCTCCTGCCGACGGGGGTTGCTCCATGTCCGGACCCGTTTCCGGCCGTGACGGTGTCACAGCTGGGCGCAGGCCCGGCCGAGCACCCCGATCGCCCGCTCCAGGTCGGCCCGGGTCGGCGCGGCGTAGCCCACCGACACCCCGAACACCGCCGGCTCGCCCTGGTGGCAGTCCCGCAGCGCCGCCACCTCGATCCCGGCCGCGACCGCCGCCCCGACCACCGCCAGCTCGGCCGCCGCCGAGGGCAGCTCCAGCAGCACGTGCGCCCCGGCCGCGTCGCCGCGCACCCGCACCCCGTACTCCCCCAGCCCGGTCACCACCAGCTCCCGGCGCGCGGCCAGCTCCCGGCGTAACCGCCGCAGGTGGCGGGCCAGGTCGCCGGCGGCGGCGAACTCGGCGAACACCTGCTGACCGGCCGGCGCGGGCCGGGTCCCGGAGCGTTCCCGGGCCGCGAGCAGCCCCTCGTGCACCGCGTCCGGCGCCACCAGCCAGCCCGCCCCCAGACTCGGGGTGAGCAGCTTGCTGGCCGTGCCCAGGTGCACCACCACCTCCGGGTCCAGCGCGGCCAGCAGCGGCAGCGGGGCCACGTCGTAGCGCAGCTCGCCGTCGTAGTCGTCCTCGATCACCAGGAACCCCTCGTCCCGGGCACGGCGCACCAGCTCCACCCGGCGCGCCGCGGTCAGCCGCGAACCGAGCGGGTACTGGTGGGCGGGGGTGCAGTAGACCGCCGCCAGCCCGCCCGGTAACCGGTCCACCCGCAGCCCGTGGGCGTCCACCTCGGCCGGCAGCACGGTCACGCTGCGCCCGGCCAACGCGGCGACCGCACGCGGGTAACCCGGCTCCTCCAGCGCCACCCGCGCCCCGGCCGGGAGCAGCCCGGCCAGCTCGGACACCGCCGCGGTGCTGCCCGCCGTGGCCAGCACCCGGTCCGGCCCGACCACCAGCCCCCGGTGCCGCAGCAGGTGGTCGGCCACGGCGGCCCGGAACTCCGGCCGCCCCGGGTAGCAGGGCCGGGTGTCCGGGGCCACGTCGGCGGCCGCCCGCCACGCCCGCCGCCACGCGGCGCCGTCCACCACCTCCGGGCACGGTCGACCCGGGAGCAGGTCGATCACCGGCCGGCCGGTCCGCCGCGCGGGCGCCGGACCGGTGCCGGTCGCGGCGGGGCCGGCCGGACCGGGGGCGGCGGTGAGGTAGGTGCCCGAGCCGGTGGCGGCGGCCAGCCAGCCCTCGGCCAGCAGCTGGTCGTAGGCCGCCGCCGTGACCGTGCGGCTGACCCCCAGCCGGGCGGCCAGGGCCCGGGTCGAGCTCAGCCGGTCACCGACCCGCAGCGCCCCGGAGCTCGCGGCGGCGCGCAGCGCGTCGGCCAGCTGCACGGCCAGCGGCTCCGGCCGGGCCCGGTCCAGCACCAGCGGCAGGTCGTCCAGCGACACGATCGGCCTCCGATGATTGGCCTGCTCAAATTCCAGTGGAATGGCTATCCAAGAATGCCACTCGGCGGCTCACGATGGGAGCATGACCACCGCGACACCACTCTCCTCGACCCCCCGCACCCGGCTCGGCCGGGCCAAGGACCGCGCCCGCACCGACCGGTCCGAGCTGTACGCGGTGCTGGACGAGGGCCTGATCTGCCACCTGGGCGTCGTGCGCGGGGACGCACCGATGGTCCTGCCGACCTGCTACGGGCGGGTGGGCGACACTCTCTACCTGCACGGATCCACCGGGGCGAGCAGCCTGCGGGCCGGGGCGCGCAACCCGGTGTGCGTGACGGTGACCCTGCTGGACGGCCTGGTCTACGCCCGGTCGGTGTTCCACCACTCGGCCAACTACCGGTGCGCGGTGGTCTACGGGGTGCCCGAACCGGTGACCGACCCGTCGGAGAAGCTGCGCGCGCTGCGGGCCATCGTCGAGAACACCACCCCCGGCTCCTGGGAGCACGCCCGCCGGCCGGACCGCAAGGAGCTGGCCGCGACCTCGGTGCTGGCCCTCGACCTCACCGAGGCCAGCGTGAAGGTCCGCACCGGCCCCCCGGTCGACGACGACGCGGATGTCGCGGCCGGCACCGCCTGGGCCGGCGTGGTGCCCGTCGCCACGACGTACGGCGCGCCCGCGCCCTGCCCGCTGCTGCCCCCGGCAACGGCCGCACCCGAGCACGTACGGGAGCGGGTCACTCCGGCTTGAGGTCCCGGGTGATCAGTTCCTTGGCCATCGCCGGCGCCGACAACCCCTCGTGGCAGACCCGCCGCACCCCGTCGGCGATCGGCACCTCCACGCCGTTCGACGCGGCCAGCTCGCAGATCGACAGGCACGACTTCACGCCCTCGGCCACCTGCCCGTGGTTGGCCTGCTCGGCCTCGGCCAGCGACGAACCCCGACCCAGGTGCTCACCGAAGGTGCGGTTGCGGGACAGCGGCGAGGAGCAGGTGGCGACCAGGTCACCCAGCCCGGCCAGCCCGGCGAAGGTCAGCGGGTCCGCCCCCAGGGCCACCCCGAGCCGGGCCGTCTCGGCCAGCCCCCGGGTGATGATCGAGGCCCGGGTGTTGTCGCCGAACCCCATCCCGGCGGCGATCCCGCAGGCCAGGGCGATCACGTTCTTGCCGGCGCCGCCCAGCTCGGAGCCGACCACGTCGGTGTTGGTGTACACCCGGAAGTAGCCGGTGGTGCAGGCGTGCTGCAGGGCCACCGCCCGGTCGGGGTCGGAGCAGGAGATCACCGCCGCCGTGGGCTGCGACTCGGCGATCTCCCGGGCCAGGTTCGGGCCGGTGAGCACGGCGACCCGGGCCGGCTCCACCCCGGCCACCTCGGTGATCACCTCGCTCATCCGCTTCCAGGTGCCGAGCTCGACCCCCTTGGCCAGGCTGACCAGGGTCGCGGCGTCCGGCAGCCCGGCCCGCCAGGTCTCCAGGTTGGCCCGGAGGGTCTGCGAGGGCACCGCGAACACCACCGCGTCCGCGCCGTCCATCGCCTCGGCCGCGTCGACCGTGGCGGACAGCGTGGGCGGCAGCCCGATCCCCGGCAGGTACCCGGGGTTGGCGTTCCGCTCGTTCACCGATTCGGCCACCTCCGGCCGCCGCGCCCACAGCGTGACCTCACGCCCGGAGTCGGCCAGCACCTTGCCGAACGCGGTGCCCCACGAGCCGGCGCCGAGCACCGCCACCCGCTGCACGTCCGTCACGCAGCCTCCTCGCTGGCGCTCGTCGGCTGCGTTCCTATTCGTGCTGTGACATTGGTTCGCTCGCTCCGCTCGCTCACGGTGCGGCGTCCCCCGGGGCGGCCGGAGCGTCCTTGGCCGGGTTGCTCCGCCGGTAGAACTCGCCCGGCGCCGGCTCGCCGCGCACCTCGGCCAGCAGCTGCCGTACCTCGGCCATCAGGTGATCGGTGACCTCGCGCAGCAGCGCCGCGTCGATGTCCCGGCCGCGGAAGGCCGACATGTCGACCGGGTCGCCCACGGTCACCACGATCTCCTTGCGCGGCAACGGCCGGAACTTCTTGCCGTAGCGGTCGTACACCTCGCGGGTACCCCAGTGCACCATCGGCAGCACCGGGGTGTCGCTGTTCAGGGCCAGCCGGGCCACCCCGGTGCGGCTGTGCATCGGCCAGCCCTCGGGGTCGCGGGTGATGGTGCCCTCCGGGTAGATCAGCACCACCTTGCCCTCGTCCAACGCCTGGCTGCCCTCCCGCAGGCTGCGCTGAGCGTCGATCGACTCCCGGTACACCGGGATCTGGCCGCTGCCGGCCAGGATGCGGCCGAAGATCGGGATCTTCCAGAGCGTGTTCTTGGCCAGGAAGCGGGGCACCCGGCGGGCGCGGTGCACGTACACCGCCGAGTACATCGGATCCAGGTAGGAGATGTGGTTGGAGACCAGCAGCGCCGGCCCGGACTTCGGCACCCGCTCGAGCCCCTCCACCCGCCAGCGCCCGAGCATCCAGGTGGACGGATAGAACAGCACCGCCGCCAGCCCGACCCAGAAGCCGCCCTTCTCGCGCGCCGCCACCCGACCTCCTCGTCCCGCCCCGCTCGATCTGTTCGCGCTGAGTCTCCCCGAACCCGGGCGCGCGGGTCCAGCCACCCGGCTGTGGCGTACGACCCTCGATCGGGCGCAGGTGCGACGATGGGGGGGTGAGCGAGCTTGCGCGCCGGCCCGGGGGTTGCTTGAGCGAGCGGTCACGGCCCTCGACGGGTCCGGTGGACCTGATCGTGCCGGTGAAGTCACTGGCCCGCGCGAAGACCCGGCTGCGCGGGGCCGCCGACGACGGGGTGGGCGACCCGTCGGCGCACGCCCGGCTGACCCTGGCCATCGCCCGGGACACGGTAGCCGCCGCCTTGGCCGCCGAGCGGGTCCGCCGGGTCCTGGTGGTGAGCTCCGATCCTGAGGTGCTCTCAGTGCTGGCCGCCGACGGGGCCGGCGTCCTCCCCGAACCCACCGACGGCGGGCTCAACGCCGCCCTCGAGCACGCCGCCCGGACCCTGCGTGGATCATCGGACGCCCCACCCGCCCCGCTCGGCGCGCTGCAGGCCGATCTGCCCGCCCTGCGCGCCGCCGAGCTGGACGAGGCGCTGGAGCACACGGCCCGGCTGTTCGACAGTCGCCACGCCGAGCGGGTGTTCTGCGCGGACGCGGCGGGCGAGGGGACGACATTGCTGGTCAGTGCCCCGCACGTGGAGCTGCGGCCGCGCTTCGGTGGCCGTTCGGCGGCCGCGCATGCCGCCGGCGGTGCGCTACCCCTGGACGGCGACTGGCCCGGCCTGCGCCGGGACGTGGACACCGCGCACGATCTCTGGGCCGCCGCCGCGCTCGGCCTCGGTCCGGCGTCCTCGACCGCCCTCCGCGCTGTCCCCCGACCGGGGAATGTCGCTCGTTCGTGACCCGTTGTTCATCTTCCGTCCGCCGTACGGTGGCCCACAGTCCAGCCGCCGTCGGGCGACAATGGGCGGCGTGGCACGAGCAGGACGGCAAGATCGATGACAAGTGCAAGAGCGGTACCCCAGGGTTCCCCGGCCCGGCGCACGCCGGCGCGACCGGCCCGGCGGAAGCCGGCCGAACCGGCGTCTCCGGCCGAGGCGACCGCCCCGGCCGAGACGACCCCCGACGAACTGACCCCCGACGATGTGACCCCGGACGGCGTGACCCCGGCCGGCCCGAGCCCGGCCGACGGCACCCCGGCTGACACCGGCCCGGCCGATCCGAGCGCGGCCGATCCGAGCGCGGCCGATCCGAGCGCGGCCGGCGGCACCCCGGCCGGATCGGCACCGACCGACGGGGCGGTGTCCGACGCGACGCCCGCCCCGCCGCCGGCCGCCACCGCACCCGCCGCCGGGCCCCCGGCCAGCGGCGGACCGGTCCCCGCCGAGCTGCCGGAGGGCCGCTACCTCAACCGCGAGCTGTCCTGGCTGGACTTCAACGCGCGGGTGCTGGCGCTGGCCGAGGACGTCAGCCAGCCGCTGCTGGAGCGGGCCAAGTTCCTGGCCATCTTCGCCTCCAACCTGGACGAGTTCTTCATGGTCCGGGTGGCCGGGCTGAAGCGCCGCGACGAGACCGGGCTGGCGGTCCGCTCGGCCGACGGGCTCACCCCGCGCGAGCAGCTGGCCCGGATCTCCGAGCGGGCCCAGGTGCTGGCCGACCGGCACGCCCGGGTGTTCCGCGACTCGGTGCTGCCCGCGCTGGGCGAGCACCGTGTCCGGATAGTGCTCTGGTCCGACCTCACCGACGAGCAGCGGGAACGGGTCGCCGGGTACTTCTACGACCAGGTGTTCCCGGTGCTCACCCCGCTCGCGGTGGACCCGGCGCACCCCTTCCCGTACATCTCCGGGCTGTCGCTGAACCTGGCCGTGACGGTGCGCGATCCGCAGACCCACACCGAGCGCTTCGCCCGGGTCAAGGTGCCGGCGAACGTGCCGAGGCTGGTGCCGGTCGGCGCCGAGTCCGACGGGATGTTCCTGCCGGTCGAGGAGCTGATCGCGGCGCACCTGGACGACCTGTTCACCGGCATGGAGGTGGCCGAGCACGCCGCGTTCCGGGTCACCCGCAACGCCGACCTGGACGTCGAGGAGGACCGGGACGAGGACCTCCTGCAGGCCCTGGAGCGGGAGCTGGCCCGCCGTCGGTTCGGGCCGCCGGTGCGCCTCGAGGTCACCGAGGAGATGAGCGAGCACGTCCTGGAGCTGCTGCTGCGCGAGCTGGACGTGGACCCGCACGACGTGATGACCGTGCCCGGCCCGCTGGACCTGACCATGCTGTGGCGGCTCTACGGGCTGGACCGGCCGTCGCTCAAGGACGCCCCGTTCGTGCCGGCCACCCACCCGGCGTTCGCCGAGGGCGAGACCCCGAAGAGCGTGTTCGCCACCCTGCGTGAGCGGGACGTGCTGGTGCAGCACCCCTACGACTCGTTCTCCACCAGCGTGCAGCGGTTCATCGAGCAGGCCGCCGCCGATCCCTCGGTGCTGGCCATCAAGCAGACGCTCTACCGCACCTCCGGCGACTCGCCGATCGTGGACGCGCTGGTCAGCGCGGCCGAGGCGGGCAAGCAGGTGGTGGCGCTGGTCGAGCTGAAGGCCCGCTTCGACGAGAAGGCCAACATCCGCTGGGCCCGTGAGCTGGAGAAGGCGGGCGTGCACGTGGTGTACGGCCTGGTGGGCTTGAAGACGCACTGCAAGACCTCGCTGGTGGTCCGCCAGGAGGGCTCCCGGATACGCCGCTACTGCCACGTCGGCACCGGCAACTACAACCCGAAGACCGCCCGGCTCTACGAGGATCTCGGGGTGCTCACCGCCGACCCGGAGATCGGCGCGGACGTCGCGGACCTGTTCAACTCGCTCACCGGCTACGCCCGCAAGCACAGCTACCGCAGCCTGCTGGTCGCCCCGTACGGCGTGCGGCGGGGCCTGTGCCAGCGGATCGACGACGAGATCGGCCACCACCGGGCCGGGCGCCGCGCCGGGGTCCGGTTCAAGCTGAACTCGCTGGTGGACGAGCAGGTGATCGACGCGCTGTACCGCGCCTCGCAGGCCGGGGTGCCGGTGCAGATCGTGGTGCGCGGGATCTGCGCGCTCACCCCGGGGGTGCCGGGGCTGAGCGAGAACATCCACGTGCGGTCGATCCTGGGCCGCTTCCTGGAGCACTCGCGGGTCTTCCACTTCGCCGGCGCGGACGAGTACTGGATCGGCAGCGCCGACATCATGCACCGCAACCTGGACCGTCGGGTCGAGGTGCTGCTGCGGGTCAACCCGTCGATCGGCGAGCAGCTGGGCGCGATCTTCGACTCCACCCTCGACCCGACCACCCGGTGCTGGGTCCTGGGCCCGGAGGGGACCTGGTCACCGTCGCCGACCCCGGACTCGGGCATCGAGTCCGTGCGTGATCACCAGGCGGCCTCCCTGCCCCGACCCGTGCCCCCGGAGTGACCCCGTCCGAACCCGACGTCGTCGCGGCCGGCGGGGTGCTCTGGCGCCCCGCCGGGGACGGTCTGGAGCTGGCCCTGGTGCACCGGCCGCGCTACGACGACTGGTCGCTGCCCAAGGGCAAGCTCGACCGGGGCGAGACCGTCCTGGCCGCCGCGGCGCGGGAGGTCACCGAGGAGACCGGCTACCCGGTGCGCCTGGGCCACCGGCTGACCGAGGTGTCCTACCGGGTCCCCGAAGGCGTCAAGGTGGTGTCCTGGTGGGCCGCCCGGGCCCGGCCCGACTCCATGCACCAGGAGTTCGTCCCCAACAAGGAGGTCGACGAGCTGCGCTGGGTCTCCCCCGGCAAGGCGTACGTGACGCTGAGCTACGACCGCGACCGGGAGGTGCTCGACCGGTTCGCCGAGGTCGACGTCCGCACCTGGACCCCGCTGCTGCTGGTCCGGCACGCCAAGGCCGGTGCCCGGGAGGAGTGGCCGGGCGAGGACGACCTGCGCCCGCTCTCCGACAAGGGCCACCGGCAGGCCGGGCGGCTGGCCGGGCTGCTCGGGCTGTTCGGCCCGTCCCGGGTGTACTCGGCGCCGCCGCTGCGCTGCACGGACACCGTCGCCCCGCTGGCCGCCGCCCTCGGCGAACCGGTTCGCCCCGAGCCGCTGTTCGGCGAGGAGGCCTACCGGGACGACCCCGGCGCCGCCGTGGCCCGGCTCCGGGAGATCGCCCGGGAGCCGGGGATCCCGGTGGTGTGCAGCCAGGGCGGGGTGATTCCCGACCTGATCGCCCGGCTCACCGGCGAGGACGACCCACCACACGGCAAGGCCAGCACCCGGGTCCTCGGCTTCACCGGCGACGACCTCGTCACCACCGACTACTACCCGCCCCCCGAGTAGCCGCCCCGCTACGCGGGCGTGGTGGTGGGCAGGCGGGCGGGGCGGGCGGCCTCGAAGGTGTCGATGGCGTCCGCGCTGCGCAGGGTGAGGCCGATGTCGTCGAGGCCCTCCAGCAGCCGCCAGCGGGTGTAGTCGTCGATGTCGAAGCTCACCGTGAGGTCGGCGGCCTGGATGGTCTTCTCGGTGAGGTCGACGGTGATCTCGGTGCCGGGCTGGTTGTCCAGCAGCTTCCACAGCAGCTCGACGTCCGGCTGCGCGACCTGGGCGGCCAGCAGCCCCTGCTTGGCCGAGTTGCCCCGGAAGATGTCGGCGAACCGGGACGAGATGACCACCCGGAAGCCGTAGTCCATCAGCGCCCAGACCGCGTGCTCCCGGGACGACCCGGTGCCGAAGTCCGGCCCGGCGACCAGCACGGTCCCCCGGTCGAACGGCGGGGTGTTGAGCACGAACGACGAGTCGCCGCGCCAGGCGGAGAACAGGCCGTCCTCGAACCCGGTGCGGGTGACCCGCTTCAGGTAGACCGCCGGGATGATCTGGTCGGTGTCCACGTTGGAGCGGCGCAGCGGGACGCCGATGCCGGTGTGCGTGCTGAAGGCCTCCATCAGACCAGGTCCTCCGGGCTGCTCAGGGTGCCGCGCACGGCGGTCGCGGCGGCGACCAGCGGCGACACCAGGTGGGTGCGGCCGCCCTTGCCCTGGCGGCCCTCGAAGTTGCGGTTGGAGGTCGACGCGCTGCGCTCGCCAGGCTCCAGCTTGTCCGGGTTCATCGCCAGGCACATCGAGCAGCCGGCCGAGCGCCACTCCGCCCCGGCCTCGGTGAACACCTTGTTCAGGCCCTCGTCCTCGGCCTGGTGCAGCACCCGCATCGAGCCGGGGACGACCAGCATCCGCACCCCGTCGGCCACCTGCCGGCCCTTGAGCACCTCGGCCACCGCGCGCAGGTCCTCGATCCGGCCGTTGGTGCAGGAGCCGACGAACACCGTGTCCACCGACACCTCGCGCAGCGGCATCCCGGCGGTCAGCCCCATGTAGGTCAGCGCCTTCTCGGCGGCCACCCGCTCGTTCTCGTCCACGATCTGCTCGGGGTCGGGCACGTTGGCGCCCAGCGGCAGCCCCTGGCCGGGGTTGGTGCCCCAGGTGACGAACGGGGTGAGCGTGTCGGCGTCGATGTCCACCTGGGCGTCGAACACCGCGTCGTCGTCGGTGCGCAGCTCCCGCCAGGCGGCGACGGCCTCGTCCCACTCCGCGCCCTTCGGGGCGTGGTCGCGGCCCTTGAGGTAGTCGAAGGTGACGTCGTCCGGGGCGATCATCCCGGCCCGGGCGCCGGCCTCGATGGACATGTTGCAGACCGTCATCCGGGCCTCCATCGAGAGGTTCTCGACGACGTTGCCCCGGTACTCCAGCACGTAGCCCTGGCCACCGCCGGTGCCGATCTGCGCGATGACGGCCAGCACGACGTCCTTGCTGGTCACGCCGGGCCGCAACCGACCGTCGGCGGAGTTGATGTTGATCGCCATGGTCTTGAACCGCTTCAGCGGCAGCGTCTGGGTGGCCAGCACGTGCTCCACCTCGGAGGTGCCGATGCCGAACGCCATCGCCCCGAACGCGCCATGGGTGGAGGTGTGGCTGTCGCCGCAGACCACGGTCATCCCGGGCTGGGTGAGCCCCAGCTGCGGGCCGACCACGTGCACGATGCCCTGCTCGGCGTGGTTCATCGGGTAGAGCGTGACGCCGAACTCCGCGCAGTTGCGGCGCAGCGTCTCCACCTGGGTGCGCGACACCTCGTCGGCGATCGGCAGCAGCACGTCGGTGGTGGGGACGTTGTGGTCCTCGGTGGCCAGCGTGAGATCCGGGCGGCGCACCGGCCGGCCGGCCAGCCGCAGCCCGTCGAAGGCCTGCGGGCTGGTGACCTCGTGCACCAGGTGCAGGTCGATGTACAGGAGATCCGGTTCGGCGCCTTCGCCCTCGCGCACCAGATGCGCGTCCCAGACCTTCTCCGCGAGCGTCTTGCCCATCTCGCCCTCCGCTATGGCTCTCTGTACCGCTGGACTTCTCACATATTGGAATTCTAGTATCGACTCGTGAGACAGCATAGCGGTTCAGACGGCCGCAGCGGTATCGGCGTGCTGGACAAGGCCGTCGGCGTGCTGTGGGCCACGGCCGCCGAGCCGTGCGGGCTGGCCGAGCTGTGCGAGCGCACCGGGCTGCCCCGGGCCACCGCGCACCGGCTGGCCGTGGGCCTGGAGGTGCACGGGCTGCTGCACCGCGGCGCGGACGGTCGCTGGCGGCCGGGTCCCGCGCTGAGCGAGCTGGCCTCCCGGTCGGGCGATCCGCTGCTGGAGGCCGCCTCGGCGGTGCTCCCCCGGTTGCGCGACCTCACCGGGGAGAGCGTGCAGCTCTACCGCCGGGACGGCATGCAGCGGGTGTGCGTGGCCGCGTCCGAGCCGGCCAGCGGCTTGCGGGACACCGTCCCGGTGGGCACCCGGCTGCCGATGACCGCCGGATCCGGGGCGAAGGTGCTGGCCGCCTGGGCCGATCCGTCCACCCAGCGGGCGGTCCTCGGTGACGCCGGCTTCACCGAGAAGACGCTGATCGAGGTGCGGCGGCGGGGCTGGGCGCAGAGCGTCGCCGAGCGGGAGTCCGGGGTGGCCAGCGTGTCCGCGCCGGTACGCGACGGGTCGGGCGCGGTGGTCGCGGCGGTGTCGGTGTCCGGCCCGGTGGACCGGATCGGTCGCCGCCCGGGCGCCCGCTGGGCGGCGAACCTGCTGGCCGCCGCGGACGCCCTTCAGCACCGCATCTAACCCGCGCGCAGCTCCGGGGACCTCGTGTTCTCGATGGCCGTGACCACCTCACCCGCCGGGGCCAGCACCGACTCCCCGGCCCGGGCCCGGGTCGCCTTGTCCAGCAGGGCCAACGCCCCGGCACAGGCCTTCTCGTCGTCCACCAGCCTCAGCTTCCGGCCCAGCTCGTACACCGCGACGAACGCCCGCAGCCCGATACCGGCGTGCTTCCACCGCCGGTTGGGCGCCTCGAACCGGTCGGCCAGGTCGTCCCCCAGCCAGAACCGCATCAGCCCGTACATCAGCTTGCGCAGCCGCAGCGGCGGCATGATCTTGGTGACCAGCGGCGGGAACACGTCGAACGAGTCGACCCCGTCCACCGGGGTGGCCAGCTCGATCAGGCTGTGCACCAGGCGGCGCACCGGCTCGTCCGGGCCCGGGTTCATGGCCAGGAACGCCGCCGAGATCGCCCTCGCCTGGGCGGCGTCGCGGTGCAGCAGGTGGTGCGGCACCCCGATCACGTGCCCGATGTAGCGCCACAGCGCGTAGAGGTCGTCCAGGTCCCGCTCGGTGAACCGGAAGCCGCTCTTGATCAGCGAGTCGATGTAGATGCCGGAGAAGGCGTAGGAGATGGAGTAGGCGCCGTCGGTGTCGCTGATCGGCATCCCCCAGTCGTCCCAGTCCCAGCGCGGGGACAGCGACTCGGCCCGGCGCACGTGGGCGTGCATCAGCCGCACGTGCGCGGTCAGCTTCCAGCCCGGCTGGTCGCGGCGCATGCCGCCCGGGCGGGTGGCGGCCAGCAGCCAGCGCACCGTCTCCGCCGAGCGGATGTAGGCCTTCTCCTCGAAGCGGCCGGAGAACACCAGCGGCCGGGTGGTGCCGTAGGACTGGTCGCCACCGGCGATGGAGGCGCAGGTGAACACGAACGGCACCATCGGCCCGGCCCGGAAGTAGGCGATCGAGCCCCGGCGCAGCTGGTCCCAGTCCACCCAGTCCGGCACCGACTCCATCGCGGCGAACAGCCGCCGCATCGACTCAGGAGCCTCGGGCACCGAATCGATGCCCTCCTCCACCGCCCGACGGTAGAGCGCCATGCCACCACGCATGGCCCGGAAGTCCTCGACCACGTCCAGGGCCAGGTCGTCGGCGGTGAGCATCCCGTCCAGCAGCGGTTGCACGACGTCCGCCCCGTAGCGGCGCTCGGTCGCCTCGGCGTTCACCACGCGCTTGAGATCGCGGCCGGCCCGGGAGGTGCCGAGCGGGCGGGTGCGGGACTCGGGGCTGACCGTCATCCGGGCTCCCTTGCTCACCGTATGATCTACGTCACTGTACGGACGTACGGCGGCCGAAAGCAATCCGTCGGCGTTCGGTTTCTGGTTGCGGCCCGGTCAGGTGAGGGTGACCGGGGCCAGCCGTTCCCGGCGCAGCACCAGGCCGGCCGCCTCCCGGTCCCAGGCCCGCCCGGTGAGCCCCCGCTCCCGCAGCTCGACCTTGCGGACCTTCAGCGACGCGGTCCGGGGCAGTTCGCCGACGAACTCCAGGTAGCGCGGCACCATGAAGTGCGGCAGCCGCTCGACCAGCCACGCGGTGAGCGCCTCGTAGCTGACCGTCGCGTCCGGGCGGCGGACCACCAGGGCCAGCACCTCGTCCTCCCCGACCTCGCTGGGCACCGCCACGGCGGCCGCCTCCAGCACCTCCGGGTGCCCGGCGACCTCGGCCTCCAGCTCCGTCGAGGAGATGTTCTCCCCGCGCCGGCGCAGCGAGTCCTTGATCCGGTCGACGAAGGTGTAGTCCCCGTTCGCGTCCCGGATCAGGCCGTCGCCGGAGTGGAACCAGCCGTTGCGCCAGGCCGCCGCGGTCGCCTCGGGCATGCCGAGGTAGCCGGGGGTGATCACCCACGGGGTGACGTGCCGGGCGATGACCTCGCCCATGACGCCGTCCGGCACCTCGCGGTCGTGCTCGTCGACCAGCCGGATCTGCCAGCCCGCGAGCACCCGGCCGCAGGCCTTGTGGTTCGCCGGGTTGATCGGGGTGCGGACCGGGTTGGGCAGTTCGGTCATCGCGTAGGTGGAGTAGAGCCGCACCCCGAACCGGCGGGAGAACCCCTCGACGTCGGCGATCATCGGGCCCATGTACGCCACCCGCAGCGGGTTGTCCGCGTCGTCCGGGCGGGGTGGCTGCCGGGCCAGGAAGGTGGCCATCGCGGCCATGATGATCGCCGTGGTGACCCGGTAGCGGCGGACGTCGGCCCAGAAGGTGTCCGTCCGGAACGAGTCGGTCACCGCGAGGCTGCCGCCGCGCTGCAGCATCACGAAGGTCGAGGTGGTGCCGCTGGCGTGGAACATCGGCAGGCACTGGAAGAACCGGTCGTCCGCGCCGATCTCCTCGGCCGGGAACAGCCCCCCGGAGTAGACGTGGTGGTGCAGGTAGGTGCAGCGCACGCCCTTGGACGGCCCGGTGGTGCCGGAGGTGTAGATGATCGCCATGTCGTCCCACAACTCGCGCGGGACCTCCAGCACCGGGCGCGCCGCCCCGGGCCGGACCAGCTCGGCCCAGCGCAGCACCCGCACGCCCTCCGGTGGGTGACCGCCCTCGCCGACCAGCACCAACGTCTCCAGGTACGGCAGCTCCAGCCCGTGCAGCCGCTCGACCAGGTCGGCGTGTGCGATCATCACCCGGGCCTTCGGCAGGTCGACGACGTGCTTCAGGATCGAGCCCCGATAGGACACGTTCAGCGGGGTGTACACGGCTCCGGCCGCGTTGATCCCGAACCAGGTGGCGAGGGACGGACCGCCGGTGGGCAGCCAGGACAGCACGTGTTCGCCGGGTTCGACCCCGAGCTCGCGCAGCCCGGCGCCGACCGCCCAGGCGTGCCCGGCGGTGTCCGCATAGGACCACGCCGAGCCGTCCGGGAAGAGCGCGAAGGTCTTCTCCGGGTGCTCGGCGGCGCGGCGTTCCAGGACGTCGGCGAGCACCGCCTCGGCCCGCTCGGGCAACGAACCGTCGAGCTTCACGTGGCCGCCACCAGCGGGTAGAAGCGGCGGGACCAGCGGCGCAGCGCCACGAACGCGGCGGCCTCGTCGCCGATCACGGCGGGGTTGTCCACGTAGGCCAGGTGCTCCCAGATCGGGGCGTCCTTGGCCCACTCCCCCTCGGTCTGGGCGCGGACGATGGCCCGGACCAGCCCGGGTGTCTCGCCCGGCGGATCGTCCGGGGCCCGCCGCACGAACACGCTGAACCGGACGTCGCAGGTGTTGTCGTCGACCGGGGTGGTGCACATCAGCTGCACCGTCTCCCGCAGCCCCTCCAGGCGGCTGAGCATGCAGGACACCCCCCAGGCCTCGGTGGTGTTGCGGATCGGCGCGCGCCCGGTCCGGGTGGTGAGGTGCCCGCCGAAGCTGGACCGGAAGGACGCCTCACCGGCCGCGAAGTCCTCGGTCACCGGGACGTCGTCCCAGCCGTGCACGAACCGCAGGTGGGTGAGGTCGACGGTGTTCTCCAGGACGTACTGCGGGAACAGCCGCGCCGACTCGACCGTGTGCACGGCCCCCGGCCAGGCCTGGTACCAGTCGGGGTGGCCGGCCTCGGGGATGTGCGGCGGGTCGTAGTACGGCGCCGCCCCGGTCTCGTCGTGCCACAGGTAGACCACACCGCTGCGTTCGCGGACCGGCCAGGAGCGGGCGCACAGCCGGGGCAGCGTGCGGTCGGTGCCGGCGATGGCGGTGTTGCGACCGTCCGGGCTCCACCGCCAGCCGTGGAACGGGCACTCGATGTCGTCGCCCCGGACCACGCCGCCGTGCCCGAGGTGGGCGCCCATGTGCGGGCAGTGCCCGTCGAGCACGGCCAGCCCGGCTTCGCCGCGGTAGCCCACCAGGTCGCGGCCGAAGTAGCGCAGCGGCCGGACGGTGCCGGCCGGGTACTCCGCCGACCAGCCGATCTGGAACCAGCCGCTCGGCCGGGCCAGGTGCGCGGAGATCCCGTTCCCGCCGGTCACCCGTGCTTCCACCGCGCGGGGTCCTGCTCGACGAACACGGTGGAGAACATGGTGACGTCGCGGAACTCCAGGATGCGGCAGCCCTCGGGCCCGGCCCGGAAGGTGTACGGGACGCCGGCCTTGGTGAAGTAGCCGCAGCCGGGCGTCAGCACCCGCTTGCCCTGGTGCAGCTCCCCCTCCACGACCAGCACGATCTGGTCGGTGTCGTGGTGGTGGCGGGGCATCACGAAGTTCGGCTCGAACCGGTAGGCGCCCAGGCTCAGCCCGTCCTCGCCGGGGCGGGCCACGCAGGGCTGCACCTGCATCCGGCCGTCGAAGTATTCGTCGACGTCGACCTCGGCCCGGACCTCGGCGGGGATCTCGCTCATCCCGGCGGCGCCGACGATGTCGATGTCCTGGCCGGCGTCGAGGGTGAAGTAGGACATCTTCGCCTCGGCCGGCGCGGCGAAGAAGTCGTGGTCGCGTGGCGCCTGCGTCTCGGTCATCCGGGCCACCCCTTTCGGCGTTCGGCCCCCGCGAGGCTACGCCATTGTGCCGTGCCTCACAGTGCCCTGGGGAGCAACGCTCGGTAGCCAGGCGCTACCAGTTGTATCTAGGGTGTCGGGCGGCCCAATCTAGGGACCTGCACCCGATGCCCGACCGCCCACCGCACCCCTACCGTCGCTCCACCCGAACGAGTGACGGCTGTCGCCACCGTCGGTAGCGGACGGAGGATGGCCGTGGCTGCAACCCGTGTCGCGCTCGTCGCGGCGGTGATCGTGTCCGCGCTGGTGGGTGGCGGCGGGCCGGCCGGCGTCCCCGGACCGGAGCCGGTCGTTCTGGTCGCCGGCTCGGGCGACGGCGACGGCGGTGGTCAAGGCGGCGGCGATGGC
>JAESFN010000341.1_pt1 | contig 51480 bp, 45 predicted proteins | sample 9269411 | NCBI WGS metagenome assembly JAESFN01 (sample SAMN14505399, study PRJNA617100) | algae metagenome | isolation source: Iphinoe sp. HA4291-MV1 and co-occurring heterotrophs from trail next to... | place: USA: Maunawili Falls, Hawaii | collected 2009-07-25
GGGAAACAGCACGTCTACACGCTGGAACGGGCCGCGCTGGTCGGGCTGGACCGCTGGCTCGACCGGTTCCGCCCCCTCCCGCCGGCACTGCCCACACCGCTGCCCACACCGCTGCCCGCGCCGGTACCCGGGCCCGCCGGCCGGCTGGACGCGCTGGACACCGAGCTCCGCCGCGGCCGCCGGGCCCGGCGGACCGCCCACCCCGACCCGATCCGGAAGGACCCCCTCGATGACAGCTCCGCGAGCTGAGGACCGCCTCCTCGTGCTGCACCGCGAGTACACCGAGCCGATCGAGGAGGTGTGGGCGGCGTGCACCGAGTCCGCCCGGCTCGGCCGCTGGTTCGGTACCTACGCGGGCGTCGGGCGGCCCGGCGGCACGGTCTCGCTGACCGTCACCGGTGAGGTCGACGCCGGGGGCGCGATCGCCGACCCGGTGGAGGTCACCGTGCACGAGTGCGAGGCCCCGCACCGCCTGGTCGTGGACATCCCGGACGGCCCCGACCGCGGCTGGCGGGTGGCCGTGACGCTGGCCGCGTCGGGCACCGGCACGACGTTGACCTTCGAGCAGCGGGTCGTCGAGGGGCTCTCCCCGGACGACGTGGCCGCCGGCTGGAACTGGTACCTCGACCGCCTCGGGGCCACCGTGAGCGGCGGCCCGATGCCGGACTGGTCCCGGTACGCCCCGGCCTGACCCGGCCGCCGGCGCCGGGTAGCTGCCGCCGGGCCCCGGGCCCGGGCGCCGGGCCCCGGTGCCGGGCAGCTGCCGCCGGGCGCCGGGTCCGGCCGTGGGCGTCAGAGCGAGAGGTGCACCCGTAGCGCCCGGTCCAGCGCGGCGAGCTGCTCGGCGGCCAGCGATCCGACCCGCCGGCCGACCCGGGTCACCGCGACCGCCCGGACCTGCTCGGCCTGGGCCTTGGCGTCCCGGGCCAGCCCGGTCGCCTCGGTGGGCAGCAGTACCTGGAAGGCGTGCACCCGGTCGACGTCCGGGGTGATCGGGACGACGGTGATCACGCCCCGGCCGAGCCGGCCTGCGGTCAGGTTGGCCGCGTCGTTGCTCACCACCACGGCCGGCCGGCCGCCACCCGTACCGCCGCCGGGGCCGAAGTCGACGACGTGGATGTCCCCGCGCTTCACCTATCTCAACCCGTCGCCGGCCGCCGACTCCCAGGTGCCGGCCTCGGCGCCCGACCAGCTCCGCCAGGCGTCCTCGTAGGCGGGCCCGAGCTCGCCGGTGCGCAGGAGGGTCAGCGCGTGCCGCAGGCCGGCCGACCGCGACGGGTACCGGTGCTCGGCCACCCACGCGTCCAGGAAGGCCAGGTCCTCGTCCGGCAGCGACACGCTGATCTTCACGCGGTGATGCTACCGAGTAGCACCGCCGGTGTCAGCCGGTGAGACGGGCGATGGCGAACGACTCCGGCGCCAGCCGCAGACCGTTCTCGTCGACGACGGCGTCCCCGTACACCAGCCCGGCCACCGGAGCGTCCAGCCCGACCACCGCCTCGGCCGCGCCCAGGTTGACCGCCACCCGCAGCCGCCCCCGCTCCAGCACGATCGTCCGGGCGTCCTCGTCGACCCGCACGCCCAGCCGGTCCAGCCACGGGTCGGACAGCTCCGGGTGGGCGCGTCGTAAGGCGATCAGCTCCCGGTGGGTGCGCAGCAGGCCGGCGTGCGGCTCCCGGTCGGGCTCCGACCAGTCCAGCCGGGAGTTCGTGAACGTGCTCTCGGCGTTCGGGTCCGGTACGTCCGCGGCACCCCAGCCGTGCTCGGCGAACTCGCTCGTCCGGCCCTTGCGCACGGCCTCCCGCAGGTCCGGGTCGGGGAAGTGGGAGAAGAACTGCCACGGCGTCCGGGCGCCCCACTCCTCGCCCATGAACAGCATCGGGGTGTACGGGGAGCACAGCACCAGCGCCGCCCCGCAGGCCAGCAGCCCGGGGGAGAGGGTGGCGGAGTTCCGGTCGCCGGTGGCGCGGTTGCCGATCTGGTCGTGGTTCTGCAGGTAGGCCAGGAACCGGTGACCGGGGACGACGTCGGTGCGGACCGGGCGGCCGTGCCGGCGGTGCCGGAACGCCGAGGTGGTGTCGGCGTGGAAGAACGCCCCGCGCAGGGTGGCGGCCAGCCCGTCGAAGGTGCCGAAGTCGGTGTAGTAGCCCTGCCGCTCGCCGGTCAGCGCGGCGTGCAGCTGGTGGTGGATGTCGTCGTCCCACTGCGCCTGCAGTCCGTAGCCGCCGGCCTCGCGGGCGGTGACCAGCCGGGGGTCGTTCAGGTCGGACTCGGCGATCAGGGTCAGCGGCCTGCGCACGTGCGCCTCCAGCCCCGCGACGGCGTGCGCCAGCTCCTCCAGGATCGGCACCGCCCGGGTGTCCCGCAGCGCGTGCACCGCGTCCAGCCGCAGCCCGTCGACGTGGAAGTCACGCAGCCACATCAGCGCGTTGTCGATCACGTACCGGCGGACCTCGTCGGACTCCGGGCCGTCCAGGTTCAGCGACGGCCCCCAGATGTTGCGCCCGGCGAAGTACGGGCCGAACCGGTCGAGGTAGGCCCCGGACGGGCCGAGGTGGTTGTAGACCACATCCAGGATCACCCCGAGACCTCGTACGTGGCAGGCGTTCACGAACCGCTGGAACGCCTCCGGGCCACCGTAGTTCTCGGTCACCGCGTACCAGAGCACCCCGTCGTAGCCCCAGTTCCGGGGCCCGTCCACGGCGTTCACCGGGAGCACCTCGACCAGGTCGACGCCCAGCTCGACCAGGTGGTCCAGCCGCTCGATCGCCGCGTCGAAGGTGCCGCCGTCGGTGAAGGTGCCGATGTGCAGCTCGTAGAGCACGCTGCCCGGCAACGCCCGGCCGGTCCAGGCCTGGTCCGTCCAGCCGAAGGTGCGCGGGTCGTAGGGCCGGGACGCCCGGTGCGCCCCGTTCGGCTGCCACCGGGAGCGCGGGTCGGGCAGCGGCGTCGGGTCGTCGTCCAGCAGGAACGCGTAGTCCCCCTCGGGAGCCTCGCAGCGCCACCAGCCGTCGTCGCCCCGGGCCAGCTCGTGAGTCGCGCCCTCGACCGACACCCGCACCCGCGCCCGCTGCGGCGCCCACACCGCGTACTCCGTCACGGGTGCCCATGTTGCCGGGATACCGGAGCGGCCGCCCGATCAGATCGGCCCGAGATCGCCGTGCGGGCCGGCGGGCGTCCGGGGAGCACCGGCCGTCGACCATCCCGCGACCACACCGTCGACGACGTCGGCCAGGGTGGCGAACCCCCGGGTGGCGGCCATCTCGGCGGCGATCCGACGGCTGGCCCGGCGGTAGCGCGGCCGGTTCAGCACGGCGAGGATGTCGCGGCGCAGGGCGCGGGGTGCCGGGCGCTCCGTGCGGAGCCGCCGCCCGGCCCCGGACCAGGCGATCCGGGCGCCGACCTCCGGCTTGTCCTCCTTGCCGCCGGTGGCCACGATCGGCACGCCGTAGCGCAAGGCGTACTGCACGCCGCCGTAACCCCCGTTGGTCACGTAGACAGCGGTCCGGGGCAGCAGCTCGTCGTAGGGCAGGTACATCGCGGCGCGGGCATTGGCCGGCAGCGCGGGCAGCGTGTCCAGCGGGCGGCCCCCGGTGCTCACCACGACCAGGACGTCCTCCTCGGCGAGGGCCCGCAGCGTCGGCGCGATGGCCTGCCCGTAGTCCGTGTTGGCCATCGTGCCCTGGGTGACATGGACGACCGGCCGGGTTCCGTCGAGGTCGGACCACCACTCCGGCAGCGGAGCGCGCGAACCGGTGGCGCCGAGCGGACCGGCGAAATGCAGCTCGGGCGGCGCATCGGACAGCGGATACTCGAACGTGGGCACGCTGAACTGCACGATGGCGTCCGCCCGGCGCCCCCAGGCCATCAACCGGTACGTGGCGTCCGTGCCGTGCAGTTCGCGGTACATACCGTTGAGTCGGTCGTCGGCGCGGCGCGCGATCCGCCGGTTCACCGCGGCCAGCACGGCATTGCGCGGACGGTTGAGCACCCGGGCCGGAGGCAGCCCCATGCCGTACGGGGCGGTGTCCCGGCTCTCGAGCGGCAGTGGGATGACACCGCACATGATGACCGCCGGACGGATCGGACGCCGCTGCTCGAGCAGGAACGCGGTGCCGACGAAGACGGGTTCGGAGAGCACGGCGTCGGCGGGTTGTGCCGCGAGGGCGGCGACGAGCGTCCGGTACTGGGCTCCGGCCGGCCGGGCGAAGACGTGTTCGATGTCGAACGCGACCGCCGAGGGCCCCCGCAGCCGGGCGCGCTCGGGGAACCGCTCGCTCAACGGCTGGTCGTCGAGGTCGGCCTCGGCGGGCAGCGGAAGGTAGCTCGCACCGGTGGCGGCGACCCGCTCGGCGAACAGCGAGCCGGTGATGAACCGCACCTGGTCGCCGCGCTGGACGAAGTTCTCGGCGACCGTGAGCAACGGGGTCACGTGGCCGTGCGCGGGAAAGCTGGTGATGACTATCGATGCCACGGCGAACCGCCCCCCAGTTGCTGTGGTCCGATAGTATTGATTACTGTGCAACCCAAGTCAATGTCGGGTAAGGGCACCCGCACGTACCGCTCCGACCTCCGCCGGCGCCAGGCCGAGGCGACGCGGTCGCGGGTCGTCGCCGCCGCCGCCGAGCTGTTCGCCGCCGACGGGTACCCGCGCACCACGCTCGCCAGGATCGCCGCGGCGGCCGGGGTATCCGCGGAGACCGTCCAGGGGCACGGGCCGAAGGCCGCCCTGCTGATCGCCGCCGTGCAGCATGCGGCGTTCGGGGTGAGCGGCGAGGACGTACTCTTCAGCCTGCCCGTCGGCCGCGAGCTGCTCGCCCTCGACCATCCCGACGCGGTACTGGACCGTCTGGCCGCGTGGCAGGCCGACCTGCACGAACGGACCGCGCCGATGGCCCCGGCGCTGCTCGGCGGAGCCAGTGCCGACCCCGAGCTGGATCGGTACCTGACCGACATGTACGCCAACACCGTCCGGCAGATCCGACGAACGTTGGAACGGTTCCGCGATCGCGGCTGGCTGCGCGACGACGTGCCCTTCGAGGAGCTCGTCGAGACGACGGTGGTGCTCTCCAGTACCGAGACCTATGCGCAGGTCACCCGGCGCGACGGCTGGGGCGGTACTGCCTACCGGGCGTGGTACCGGCGCCTGCTCGCCGAGACCGTGTTCCGCCCACCGACCTGACCCTCACCCCGAAGGCGTCTCCGAGCGGGTGTCGATCAGGGTGGCCAGGTCGGCCAGCACCGGGTGGGCGTTGATGTCCCGCAGCGACACCGCCCGGTCCAGCACCACCGCCAGCTTCACCGCGGACAGCGAGTTGCCGCCCCACGCGAAGAAGTCGTCCTGGCGGCCGATCTGGTCGGCGTCCACCCCGAGCGCCGCCGCCCAGGCCGCCGCCAGCCGCCGCTCGGTCGGCGTGTCCGGGGGCTGGTGGCCGTCCTCGGCGTGCTCGCCCCCACCGGAGGCCGGCGCGGTGCCGAGCTCGGCGGCCAGCGCGGTCAGCGCCCGGTCGTCGATCTTCCCGTTCGCGGTCAGCGGCAGCGACTCCCGCCAGTGGAACACCGCCGGCACCATGTACTCCGGCAGCGACTCGGCCAGCCAGAACCGCAGTGTCTCCAGCTCGATCGCCCGGTCGCCGGTGTAGAACGCGACCAGGTACTTGCTCTGGTCGGGCCGCTCGGCCACCACCACCTCGCCGGCCCGGACCCCGGGCACCCGCAGCAGGCTGTTCTCGATCTCGCCGATCTCGATCCGGAACCCGGAGATCTTCACCTGGCTGTCCCGGCGGCCGAGGAAGTCCAGCTTGCCGTCCGGCAGCCAGCGGCCGAAGTCCCCGCCGACCAGCAGCCGCTCACCGGGCCGGTGCGGGTCGTCCAGGTAGGCCGCCCGGGTGCGTTCCCAGTCGTTGACGTACCCGCGCCCCACGCACACCCCGGAGTAGGCGATCAGCCCGGGCGCGCCGAACGGGACCGGGGCGAGGTGGTCGTCGACCACGTACACCCGCACGTTGCGGATCGGCCGGCCCAGCGGGATCCTCGGCCCGTCCGGCACCTCGTGGAGCAGTTCGTGGTTGGTGTCGTCCGAGGTCTCGGTCAGGCCGTACGCGTTGAGCAGCGGGATCCCGGGCTGGGCGGCGAACCAGCGGCCGGCCAGCGCCTTCTTCAGCGACTCGCCGGTCACCGAGACGCCCTTCAGGTCGGGCAGCTCGCGGGGGTGGCGCTCCAGGTGGTCGAGGACGGCCTCCAGGTAGGACGGCACCACCTGCAGCACGCCGACCCGGTGCTCGGCGATCCGGTCGACGAACCGGGGGACGTCCAGCACCACGTGCTGCTCGATGACCAGGGTCCGGCCGCCGACGACCAGCGCGCCCACCAGCTGCCAGAGCGAGATGTCGAAGGCCTGCGGCGCGGTCTGCGCCACCACCTGACCCTCGGTGATGCCCAGGTCGTCGATCTTGGCCAGGACGTGGTTCAGCATCCCGGCGTGCTCGCACATCGCGCCCTTGGGCTCCCCGGTGGAGCCGGAGGTGAAGTAGATGTAGGCGAGCTGGTCGGCGGCCACCTCGACACCGAGGTCGTCCCCGGAGACGTCCTCGGCGTCCGCCGCGTCGATGAGCAGCCGGTTGACCCGGCGCAGCGCGCCGAGCGCCGCGTCGAGGTTCATGTTCATCCCGGTCTCGATCAGCACCAGCCGGCAGTCGGCCCGGGACAGCGTGGTGGCCATCCGGTCGGCCGGGAAGCTGGGCTCCAGCGGCAGGTACACCCCGCCGGCCTTGAAGATGGCCAGCACCGCGGTCAGCCAGTCCAGGTTGCGCTCGGTGACGACGGCGACCACGTCTTCGGAGCGCAGGCCCCGGGCCAGCATCGCCCGGGCCAGCCGGTTGGCCCGGACGTTGAGCTCGCGGTAGCTGAGCGTGCGGCCGGCGTGCTCGGCCGCGATCGCGTCCGGATGCTCGGCCGCCCGCCGCTCGAAGATCTGGTGCAGCCGGAGGTCGGGCAGCGGGCGGGTCGGCCCGGCCAGGTCCTCCAGCTGGTAGCGCAGCTCCGCGGGCGACAGCAGCGACCGGCGGCGGTGCTCGGCGTCCGGGTCGGCGACCATCAGCCCGAGCGCGGTCAGGTGGTAGCCGGCGACCCGGGCCGCCGCCGCCTCGTCGAGCACCTCGGTGCGGTAGGTCAGCCGCAGCACGGTGCGGCCGTCGCGGTCCAGCGCCGCCACCCGCAGCGCCGCGCCCTCGTACAGGTCGTCGGTGGCGGCGGCCTCTCCGCCCAGGCCGGTGGCGTCGAACAGCGACTCGAAGGGGCGCTCGGTCAGGCCCAGCTCGCTGCGCAGGGCGGCGAACGGGAAGTCGCGGTGCGCGATCAGGTCCGCCTCGACCCGGGCGGCCGAGGTCAGCATGTCCCGCCAGGTGTCCGGGTCGCTGGTCAACCGGCACGGCAGCGGTTCGGCGCCGGCGGCGGCCACGTACCCGGTGACCACCTCACGTTCCGCGCACAGCGCCCGCAGCACGGCGGCGTGCGCGGTCAGCAGGACCGCGCTCACCGGCACCTCGAGCTCGCCGGACAGCCCGCCGGCCGCCGCGACCAGCTCGGCCGGGATCTCCACCTCGTGGGTGGCGACGCCGGCGACGGGGACCGCGGCCAGCCGGGGCAGCCGCGCACTGCCGTCCCCGGCCAGCACCCCGCCCCAGTACTCCCGCATCGGGTCGACCGGGGCGCCCGCCTGCTCGGCCGCCGTCCGCCCGGCCGGCACCGCGACCTCGACCGGCCGCTCCGCCTCGTCCAGGCCGGCGTAGCCGAGGTACTGCTCGCCCAGGTCCGGGGCGATGGCCACGGCGGTCAGCCCGCCGGTGTCGTGCTCGTCCAACCAGGCGACCGCCCCGCTGACCACCGCGCCGGTGGCCCCGCCGAACATGAACCCGCTGCGGGCCAGCACCCGGGAGGCCAGGATCGCGTCCATCTCCTCGACGGACACCAGGTCGTCGGCGTGCGAGTGGTCGACGCCCTCGTCCAGCGGGCCCCGGGAGTCGACGCTGTCCACCGCGACGATCCGGACCGGCCGGGCCTGCGTGCGGAAGTAGCGGGCCAGCCCGGTCACCGCGCCGGTGATCCCGCCGCCGACGAACAGCACGTCCAGCTGCGGGAAGGCTTCGGCGATGGCCGGACCGGTGAGCTCCTGGTGGATGGCCGGGTCGTTGGGGTCCGACCAGCGGCGCAGCCAGACGTACCTGCTGTCGGCGGCGCACAGCTCGCGGACGTGCTCGAGCCGGGCGGTGGGCGGGGCCCCGAAGTCGGTCGGCTCGGCCACCGTGTACACCTCGGCGCCCAGGGCCTCCATCGTCTGCCGGGAGCGCAGGCTGCACCGGCTGCCGGTGACGCAGACGAACCGGTAGCCCTTGTTGGCCGCGATCACGCTCAACGCCACCCCGAGGTTGCCCGAGCAGGCCTCCACCAGGATCGAGCCCGGGGTCAGCCCGCCTTCGCGCTCGGCCGCCTCGATCATCCGGGCGGCGGTGCGCAGCGCGACCGAGCCGGCCAGGTTGAAGCCCTCGCACTTGAGGTACAGCTGATGTCCGATGACCGGACGCAGATCGATGTAGAGCTGCTCCTCGGTGTAGTCCTGCGGCACCGATATGACCGGCACGACGTCCTCCAGCATCCGTGCGGGGCCTCAGGGGAGGCCCGTGTGATGGCAGCATCCGTCCCGAGTCCCGCGCCGGACGATCGGGCGTGCCCCCGGACCGGGTCGGGACGGCCCCCGGGGTCGACCCCCGGCGCGTCCGCACCCGACTCCGGATGACGCGGCAACTCTTCCACGTCGCCGAGGGGAGGGGTAGACGAGGTCGGCATGTCCCGCCGCGTCACGTCCCCTCGGCGGCCGCGATCAGTAGCGCCCGGTAGGCGTTCGGGTCGTCCTCGGTCACGACCGGGAAGCCGGTGCCGTACTCGCCGGTGTAGAACACCTGCACGCCGGGGTTGGGGACATCGGTCCCGTCCGGCAGGAACAGGTGCGGGCTGCACCGGACGGCGTCGGTCCGGGCGACGTCGAACTGTTCCATCACCAGGTGACGGGCCCGTCCATGGTCGAGGGCGTCGGCGAGCCGGTCGGCGTCCACCCCGGGCGTCTCGGCGGCCACCGCGAGGATCACCGGGCGGAGGCTGATCGTGCGGGAGTCCCGCCAGAACGCCCGGCGGAGCGCGAGGTCGAGCGCCTCACCGGCGGCCAGTCCCTGCTCCTTGGCCGCCTGCACCGCCTCGAGCGCGGGCAGGCTGGTGCTCGGGTAGGCCCAGTCGGGCGCCTGCCACAGCCGCCAGCCCGCGTCCGGGTCCAGCCGGCCGACGGCGGCCACCTCGCTGTCGGTACCCGGGCGGGGGCTGCCGTGCCCGTTGAGCAGCTCCAGCGGGAAGGCCCGGTGGTCGAACCGGACGCGGTCGTCCAGCCCGAGCTCGTGGCGGGTGCGGTGCAACCGGTGGATCGCCAGGTGGGCGAAGGAACACCACAGGTCGGAGAACACGATCACGGTCCCGGGCGGCGGGACGAGGTCCTGATCGGTGGTGAGGGTGGGCGAGGGCATGGTTCGGCTCCGATCTTCGAGGGTTCAGGAGGACACGAGGCGGGCCAGCACGATGCCCGCGACGATGAGGGCCAGGGCGCCGAGGCGGCCCGGGGTGACCGGGTCGTGGTTGAGCAGGACGCCCAGGGCGATGGCGCCGACCGCGCCGATGCCGGTGAACACGGCGTACGCGGTGCCGACCGGGATGCCGCGCATGGCCAGGGTCAGCGGGTACACCGCCGCCGCGGCCAGTGCGAGGCACAGCAGGGTGGGCAGCGGGCGGGTGAAGTTCTCGGTCGGTTTGATGCTCTGCGACCAGGCCACCTCGAGCAGCCCGGCCACCAGCAGCCAGATCCACGCCATCGGTTCCTCCCGGCGCCAGAAAGCGGACACGGTGTCCGCTTGTGTACTGGTCAACCGGACACTGTGTCCAGATATTCCGATACCCTCCGTCCGTGACCCGGAGACCCGTCGACCTGGTGGACGGCGCCGGCGACCGGCCGGCCGAGCGGTCGGACGCCGCGCGCAACCGCCGCCGGGTGCTGGCCGCCGCCGAGCGGCTGTTCGCCACGGGTGACCCCGCCGCGGTGACCATGGCGGAGATCGCCCGGGCGGCCGGCGTGGGCCGGGGGACGCTGTACCGCCGCTACCCGGACACCCGCTCGATCGCCGTGGCCCTGCTCGACGAGCACGAACGTGAGCTGCAGCAACGGCTGCTCGACGGGCCTCCGCCGCTCGGTCCGGGGGCACCGCCGGGGGAGCGGCTCGCGGCGTTCTACCGGGCCATGGTCGAGCTGCTCGACCGGCACCTGCACCTCGTGCTGGGCGCGGAGACCGGCGCCGAGCGGTACCGGGTCGGCGCCTACGGCTTCTGGCGGGCGCACGTCCGGGCGCTGCTGGTGGAGGCCGGCGCACCCGATCCGGACGCCCTGGTCGAACCGTTGCTCGCGCCGCTGGCCCCGGAGGTGTACCGCGAGCAGCGGGACCGGCGAGGACTGCCGCCGGAGCGGATCGCCGACGCGCTCAGCTGGTCGGCCCGTCGGCTGCTGGGGTAGCTCGCCGCGTCCAGCCGGGTGGCGCGAACCGGAAGGTGCTCGGCTCCCCGGCGGCGCGGGCCCGGAGGTGTTCCGCCGCGTTGGACAGCGCGGCCAGCGGGGTCGCGGCGGCCAGCGCGGCGGCGACCGCGGCCTCGGTCCGCTCGATCTCCTCGGCCTTCGCCAGCGCGGCGGCCAGCCGGTCGGCGGGGGCGATGACCAGGCCGTCGTCGTCGCCGAACACGACGTCCCCGGGCCGCACGGTCAGGCCGCCGATCCGCACCGGCTCGCCGACCACCGCCGGCCCGAGCATCGTCCCGGCCATCGGGTAGGCGCCCCGGGCGAACACCGGCAACCCCGCGCGGCGGATGCCCCGCAGGTCGCGGCAGTGCCCGTCCACCACGATCCCGGCCAGCCCGGCGCGGGCCGCCTCGCCGGCGAACAGCTCCCCGGACGCGGCCAGCGGGCTGCCGCCGGTGTCGACCACCAGCACGGCCCCCGGCGCGGCCCCGGCCAGCGCGGCGACCATGCCCAGCAGGTCACCGTCGGCGCGCACGGTGAACGCCGGGCCGGCCACCGTCACGTCCGGCAGCACCGACCGCAGCCCCGGGTCGCACACCGGCAGCGACTTGTCCGCGTCGCACAGCGAGGACACCTGCAGGCGGCGCAACCGGCCGCACAGCTCGTCGATCTCCACGCCGCCCATCCTGCACCCGTGAGTGGAAAGTAGTGCTCCAGCACTACTTTCCACTCACGGGTATTACGCCGGGCGGACGAGGAGGGCGACGGGGTAGCGGGCCAGCAGGTCCGCCAGCCGGGGCGCGGCGCCGTCGACCGAGGAGCCGGTGATCACGTCGACCCAGTCGTCGGCGCCGTCCGGCAGGGCCAGCACCGTGTCGCCCCAGCCGCCCCGGGCGGCCAGGCCAGCGGGCAACCGGGTGGCTACCGCGACCATCGCCCCCCGGCCCCGGCTGAACGCCACCGCGTGCTCGGCGGTGGGCCCGTCGGCGGCCAGCGCCCGGTAGCCGGTGAACAGTTCCGGGCGGTAGCGCCGCAGCCGCAACGCCGACGCGGTGACCAGCAGCTTCGCCGCTCCGGAGGCGTCGACCGGGGGCAGCGGGCCGTCGTCCAGCCGGGCCAGAAGCTCGCGGCGGGCCGGGAAGTCCACCGGGCGCCGGTTGTCCGGGTCGACCAGGGAGTACTCGAACAGCTCGGTGCCCTGATAGACGTCCGGCACCCCGGGCCCGGCCAGCTGCAGCAGCTTCTGGCCCAGCGAGTTCGACCAGCCCGGGTAGGCGATCCGGGCGACGAACGCCTCGATCTCGGCCGCGACCGGGGAGGCCAGCACCTCGTGCGGCCAGCGGGCGATCGCGTCGTCCACCTCGGTCACCGGGTCGACGTGGGACGTGGCGAGCTTGGCCTCCTTGGCCGCTTTGCCCAGGTAGCCGGCCAGCCGCTCGGCGTCGATCGGCCAGGCGCCGACCACGGTCTGCCAGGCCAGCAGCTCCAGCGAGCGCTCGGGCAGCGGGTGCGCCGCCGACCAGCGGCGCAGCTCGTGACCCCACTCGGCCGGCAGCTCGGACAGCACGGCCAGCCGGGCCCGGACGTCCTCGGAGCGTTTGGTGTCGTGGGTGGACAGCAGGGTCATCCCAGCCGGACGGGACGCCTCCCGCCGCGCGGCACCGGCGTGGAACTCCGCGACCGACGCCCCGAACCGGGCCGGGTCCCCGCCCACCTCGTTCAGCGCGACCAGCCGGTTCCACCGGTAGAACGCGGTGTCCTCGACGCCCTTGGCGGTGACCATCCCGGAGGTCTGCTGCACCCGGGTGGCCAGCTCACCGCCCGGGTCGGCCAGCATCGCCGCGTGGATGCCGGCCACGATGTCGGCCAGCTCCGGGCGGTTGGTGGCCGCCACGGACACCGCGACCTCCAGCGCGTGGCGCTGTTCGGGCAGGTAGGAGCGGTACACCGGGAACGACGAGAGCAGCTCGGCCACCGCGTCCCGGGCCTTCTCCGGGTCCACCCCGGGGATGAGACCCGCGATCCGGCGCACCTCGGCGACCAGGATGGTGTCCGCCACCAGCCGGCGGCAGGAACGTTCCACGGTGTGCGCGGCGAGCCGCTGCCCGGTGTGCTCGGCGGCCAGCTGGGTGAGCAGCCCGGCACCGTCCGGGTCGACGAAGACCCCGCAGACCTCGCGCAACGCCTCGTAGCCGACCGAGCCGTCCACCGGCCACGACGCGGGTAGCTCCTCACCGACCCCGAGGATCTTCTCCACCAGCAGCCACCGGTCCGGCCCGAGCGCGGCGCGCAGCCGGCGCAGGTAGCCGCCCGGGTCGGCCAGCCCGTCCGGGTGGTCCACCCGCAGGCCCAGGTGCACGTCCGGGTCGGCGTCCAGCCAGCGCAGCAGCTCGCGGTGGGCGTCGGCGAACACGCCTTCGTCCTCCACCCGGATCGCGGCCAGCGTGGAGACGTCGAAGAACCGCCGGTAGTTCAGCTCGGTCGACCCGCGCCGCCAGCTCACCAGCCGGTAGTGCTGCCGGTCGTGTACCTCCAGCGCGGTCCCGGAGTCGGCCGAGCCGTGCGCCACCGGCAGCAGGTGCTCGTAGTAGCGCAGCCCGGGGTTGCCGGAGTCGTCGCGGACGATCTCCAGCCGCTCCAGCTCGGTGGCCTCGTCGTCCACCCCACCGCCGAGGATCGGCACCAGGATCGGCCCGGACTCCCAGTCGACGTCGAAGTGGCCCGCGTACCGCGACGAACGGCCGTTCACCAGCACGTCGCTCCACCACGGGTTCGCGGTGGGCACCGAGATGCCGACGTGGTTGGGCACGATGTCGATCAGCAGCCCCAGCTGGGCCGCTCGCAGCGCCGCCACCATCCGCAGCCGGCCCGCCTCGCCACCGCGATCGGTGGACGCCCGGGTCGGGTCCACCACGTCGTAGCCGTGGTCGGAGCCGGGGGTGGCCTCCAGCATGGGGGAGGCGTAGAGCGCGCCGACGCCGAGCGCGGCCAGGTAGTCGGCCAGGTCGGCGGCGGCGTCGAAGGTCTGCGCCGCGTGCAGCTGCAGCCGATAAGTACTGGTGGGAATCACACCGAGCTCCGTTGCAGGACCAGCAGGGATCGCGACGGCACGGTCACCGTGCCGCCGCTGGGGTGCAGCTCCGGCTCGGCGGACACCACCCCGGGACCGTTGTGCAGCGTGCTGACCTCACCCCGGGCGGTGTCCACCACCACCGCCCACTCCGACCCGTACCGACCGTCGGGCAGCGTGGTGTCCAGGTCCAGGTCCGAGGCGTTGAAGCAGAGCAGGAAGGAGTCGTCGAGCACCCGTTCGCCGCGCTCGTTGACGTCCGGGATGGCGTCCCCGTTGAGGAATACCGTCACCGCCTGGCCGAAGCCGGAGTTCCAGTCCTGGTCGGTCATCTCCTGGCCGGACGGGGTGAACCAGGCGATATCGTGCAGCTCGTCGCCGCTGCCCGCGCCCCGGATCAGCGCCCCGCCGGAGAAGAACCGCCGCCGGCGGAACACCGGGTGGGCGTGCCGGATGGCGGCCAGCCCGGCGGTGAACGCGATCAGGTCGGCGTTCTCCTCGGCCAGGCTCCAGTCCATCCAGGAGATCGGGCCGTCCTGGCAGTAGACGTTGTTGTTGCCCTGCTGGGTGCGGCCGAGCTCGTCGCCGTGCAGCAGCATCGGCACGCCCTGGGACAGCAGCAGGGTGGCCAGGAAGTTGCGCCGCTGCCGGGCGCGCAGCTCCAGCACCTTCTCGTCGTCGGTGGGGCCCTCCACCCCGCAGTTCCACGACCGGTTGTGGCTCTCCCCGTCGCGGCTGTCCTCGCCGTTGGCCTCGTTGTGCTTCTCGTTGTACGACACCAGGTCGTTGAGGGTGAAGCCGTCGTGCGCGGTGACGAAGTTGATCGACGCGTAGGGCCGGCGGCCGTCGTCCTGGTAGAGGTCGGAGCTGCCGGTCAGCCGGGAGGCGAACTCGCCGAGGGTGCCGGGTTCACCCCGCCAGAAGTCCCGGACGGTGTCCCGGTACTTGCCGTTCCACTCGGTCCACAGCGGCGGGAAGTTGCCCACCTGGTAGCCGCCGGGGCCGACGTCCCAGGGCTCGGCGATCAGCTTGGCCTGGCTGATCACCGGGTCCTGCTGCACCAGGTCGAAGAACACCGACAGCCGGTCGACGTCGTAGAACTCCCGGGCCAGCGTGGAGGCCAGGTCGAACCGGAAGCCGTCCACGTGCATCTCGGTGACCCAGTAGCGCAGCGAGTCCATGATCAGCTGCAGGGTGTGCGGGTTGCGCACGTTCAGCGAGTTGCCGGTGCCGGTGTAGTCCATGTAGTACCGCTGGTCGTCCTCCACCAGCCGGTAGTACGAGGGGTTGTCGATGCCCCGCATGGACAACGTGGGGCCGTTGTGGTTGCCCTCGGCGGTGTGGTTGTAGACCACGTCCAGGATGACCTCGATGCCCGCCTCGTGCAGGTCGCGGACCATGGTCTTGAACTCCTGCACCTGGCTGCCGGGCCGCCGGCCCGCCGCGTAGCCGTGGTACGGCGCGAGGAAGGCGATGGTGTTGTAGCCCCAGTAGTTGGCCAGGCCCTTCTGCTCCAGGAAGTCGTCGTTGAGGAACTCGTGCACCGGCATCAGCTCGACGGCGGTCACCCCGAGGGTGCGGTAGTGCTCGATCATCACCGGGTGGGCCAGGCCGGCGTAGCTGCCGCGCAGCTCCTCGGGGATCTCCGGGTGGCTCATGGTCAGCCCGCGCACGTGCGCCTCGTAGATCACCGTGCGGTGGTACGGGGTGCGCGGGGAGCGGTCGTTGCCCCAGTCGAAGTACGGGTTGATCACCACGGACTTGGGCACGTGGTCGGCGGAGTCGTCGTCGTTGCGGGCGGCGTGGTCGTCGAACCGGTAGCCGAACACCGAGGCGTCCCAGTTCACCCCGCCGTCCACCGCCTTGGCGTAGGGGTCGATGAGCAGCTTGTTCGGGTTGCACAGCAGGCCCCGGGCCGGGTCGTGCGGGCCGTGCACCCGGTAGCCGTAGCGCTGGCCGGGCTCGATCGCCGGCAGGTAGCCGTGCCAGACGAAGCCGTCCACCTCACGCAGCGGGATGCTCTGGTCCTGGTTGCCCAGCTCGTCGAACAGGCACAGCTCGACCTTCTCGGCCAGCTCGGAGTACACCGCGAAGTTGGTGCCGGCGCCGTCGTAGCTGGCCCCGAGCGGGTAGGCGCTTCCCGGCCACGGCCGCATGTACAGGTCCTCCAGGAGTGGTGGGGTGGACGTCGGGCCCGGCCGGTGGCCGGGGCCCCAACTTAGTCGTTCGGCCCCGCGCGGCAGGATGGCGGGCATGGCCACCCTGTTCACGAGGATCATCTCCGGCGAGCTGCCCGGACGCTTCGTCTGGCGGGATGAACGCGCCGTCGGCTTCCTGTCCATCAACCCGATCGGCCCCGGGCACACCCTGGTGGTACCGGTCGAGGAGGTCGACCACTGGGTGGACGCCGATGACGGCCTGCTGACCCACCTGCACCTGGTCGGCAAGCGGATCGGCGAGGGGATCATGGCCGGGTTCGCGCCGCCCCGGGTGGCGCTGATCATCGCCGGGTTCGAGATCCCGCACCTGCACCTGCACGTCTACCCGGCCTACGGGCTGGGCGACTTCAGCTTCGCCGGCGCCCAGGCCGACCCGGACCCGGCCGAGCTGGACGCCAACGCCGACACGCTGCGCGCGGGCCTGCGCACGGCCGGCCACGGCGAGTTCGTGTGCGACTGATCCTGGTCCGGCACGCCCTGCCGGAGCGGGTGACCGGCGGTCAGGGTCGGTCGGAGGGTCGGGCCGACGGCCGGGCGGACCCGGGGCTGACCGAGCTCGGCCGGCGGCAGGCGGTCCGGGTCGCCGAAGCCCTCGCCGGGGAGACGGTGACCGCCGTCCGGACCAGCCCGATGCGCCGGGCCCGGGACACCGCCGCCCCGCTGGCCGCCGCCCTCGGCCTCACCGCCGAGGTGGTGCCCGATCTGGTCGAGTTCGACGTGGACCAGCCGAACTACATCCCGATCCACGAGATGGCCACGGTCGACCCGGAGAGCTACGCCCGGCTGCGGGCCGGGCAGCTGCCCGCGCACGTGGACGTGCCGGCCTTCCGGGCCCGGGTGACCGCGGCGGTGGACGGCCTGGTGGACGCGCTGGAACCGCGCGACACCGCGGTCTGTTTCGCGCACGCCGGGGTGATCAACGTGTACCTGGCGGCCCTGCTCGGGATCGACCGCCCGCTGCCCTTCCCCCTCGACTACACCGGCATCACCCGGGTGAGCGTCTCCCGTTCGGGTGGCGCGCGGGTCCGGACGATCAACGAGATCGGCCACGTGGCGGAGCTGTTGAATCCGGGCTCAGCGCCGTGAATCCAGGCTGAGCGCGCGCCGGACGGGTCACCAGTGACGGTTGTCGTCGGTCGCCATGCTGATCACCTCCGTTCTGCTGGTCATCGCGGGGACGGCCGGTCGACCGTCAGTGCCAGTGCTTGTTGCGTCGGTGCGATTGGGACATCGCACACCTCCTTCCCGGGCCCCGGGGCCGTTATCGTGACACCGACCCCCGAACGGGTTACCCTCTTTCGACATGATCTCTGGTCGATCGGGGACGGCACACTGAGCAGGGAGAACATGGCGTGGTGAGGTCCTCGCCGGGCGTCCCGTCGCCGCGCGAGTCGCCCCGTGGTCGGCCCACCCGGTGGACCATCTGGTCCCAGCCCGCGCGGGTGATCACCCCGGTGCTGCTGGTCGAGGCCACCGCCGTGGGGCTGTTCGTCCTGGACGTGCTGCGCGGCGGTGTGGTCGAGCGGTCGGACTGGTTCGCCGCCGGCATGCTCTGCGCGCTGGGCGTGCTGCACACTGAGATCGCGGTGGGCCTGGAGCGGCTGCGCCGGCAGGTGGCCAACACCCCGCACGGGGACCTCAGCTCGGTGTGGACGTTCGCCGGGGCGGTGCTGCTGCCGCCGGCGCTGACCACGGCCGTCGTCCTGGTCATCTTCACCCACCAGTGGTTCCGGGTGTGGCGGTCGGTCGGCGTACCCGCCTACCGGCACCTGTTCAGCACCGCGACCGTGGTGCTGGCCTGCCACGCGGCGCTGGCCGTCGTCCGGTACAGCGCCCAGGTGCCGCTGCCGGACCTGGTCGGCCCACAGCAGCTTCTCACGTTGACCCTGGCCATTCTCGTCTACCTCACGGTCAACACCGGGCTGGTCGCCGCCGCGATCGCGCTGTCCGCCCCGCAGACCCGCCCGAGCACCGCCCAGCTGATCGGGCACTGGGACGACAACGTGCTGGAGGTGGCCACCCTCTGCCTGGGCGGGCTGGTGGCCATCGCCCTGGGCAGCCACCCGTGGCAGGTGCCGCTGGTGATGGCGCCGCTGCTGGTGCTGCACCGGGCGGTCCTGGTCCGCCAGCTGGAGGAGGTCGCGGCCACCGACAGCAAGACCGGCCTGCTCAACGCGGCCGCCTGGCACACCCGGGCGGCCAAGGAGCTGCGCCGGGCCCAGCGGGGGCAGACCTCGGCCGCCCTGCTCATCCTCGACCTCGACCACTTCAAGTCGGTGAACGACGACCACGGCCACCTGGCCGGTGACCAGGTGCTGAGCGCGGTGGCCGGGGCGCTGCGCGGCGAGGTCCGGGAGCACGACCTGGTCGGGCGGTTCGGCGGCGAGGAGTTCGTGGTGCTGCTGCCCGGGATGGGCCGGGAGGGGCGGGACGCCCGCGGCAGCGCCGAGCTGTACGCCATCGCCGAGCGCATCCGGCACCGGATCAACACGATGACCGTCGCGGTGAGCACGGCCCGGGGCTCGCTCACCGTCGCCGGCTTGTCCGCCTCGGTCGGCGGGTCCACCTTCCCCGACCACGGCGTGCAGCTCGAGCAGCTGCTGCAGGTGGCCGACTCGGCGCTCTACGACGCCAAGCGGGACGGCCGCAACGCGGTGCGCATCGCCGAGCCGTCCGGCTGCGAGATCTCGGACAACGGCGACTCCGGGGTGCCCCGGCAGCGTTCCGCCGGGTTCCGCCGCTACTGATCGATTTCCGTTACCCGATGGTGACCGTTCGTCGTGGCAGGCGTCGCCGGATCGGGTGACCCGCGCCGCACGGTGCCGCTCACCGCGCTCGGAGTCGACCTTCGTCGCCGACCAGTGGTCGCCGTCCAACGACCAGGTGACGGTGAAACGCCGCTCGCCGCGCCAGCCGGTCCAGCCATCTCACGGAGTGTCACCCATCGGGGTTCGGCGTCACCCGTCCGGTAATTTCACTCACGGATCAGTGACGGCCAGATAACAGCAAGGACACGGACGCCCCGAAGTCCGCACCCGGATCCCCACCGGAGTCCAGCTGGCCGCCCTTCCGGAAGGATGGCTGTGGCACGGCATCGCTCCCCCCAGAGCCGTGGTGCGCACCGTACGCCCCCGTCGCCCCGCGAACCGCTGTTCGCGACGACGGGGGCCGGTGGCGCCCACCGCGCGGTCGACCCCACCACCCGGCGCAACCTGCTGGCCGTCGGCGGCGTGGCCGTCCTGGCCGGTCAGGTGGCCTTCTCGCACCTCACCGGGACCATCCCGGCGCTGCCCGGTCCGGGCACCCTGCTCGGCCTGGAGCCCACCGAGTCGACGATCACCGAGCTCACCGCGACCGCCCCGGCCGCCCAGGCCACGGCCCAGGTCGCCGGTGCTCAGGCCGTGGTGCCGGCCCAGGCGGGCGCCCCGGCGATCGAGACCGGGCCGCTGGCCTCCCGGTACGACGGGCTGGAGCCGATCTCGATGACCGGCGACCCGTCGGCGCTGCAGCAGGCCGACGCGGCGAAGCTGGCCAAGGCGGCCGGGCTGGCCGAGGCGGCCCGGGTGGCCCAGGAGAAGGCGGTCCAGGAGGCCGAGGCGGCCCGGCTGCGCGCGGCCGACGCGCCGAGCGTGCGCGGCAAGGCCTGCGCGCCGAACACCGCCGGCCTGGCCGGGGTGAAGTCCTGGGTGACTACCGCCGGCACCGAGCTGCGCTGCATCTTCGGCGTCAACACCCTGGGCGGGCTGGGCAGCCGGGCCAACGCGTCCGACCACCCGCGCGGGCTGGCCATCGACTTCATGACCGCCGGCGGGGTGAACGGCGACCAGCTGGCCGACTACGCGCTGAAGTACAAGGACGAGCTGCGGATCAAGTACGTGATCTGGAAGCAGCGGATCAACTTCGGCAACGGGTGGAAGGGTATGGAGAACCGCGGCTCGGCCACGGCGAACCACTTCGATCACGTGCACATCTCGTTCAACAGCTGACCGGGCGCCTCGCCGGCCTACGGAGTGGCTCTGGGTGTCCGGCCGGTAACCCTCAGAACTGACGACGCGCGGCCCGAGCCGGCTGCCGCAAGGTAACCCGACACCGGTTGTCGGGGGCGCATAACCGCAGGCGAACGCCCCTGCCATCGGACAGACCGGTCGTGCGGGGGTGCAGCGGGGGTATGGAGCGCGGGACACCCAGCACCGTCCGGCTCTGGTCACCGAGCGGGCCGCGCCGGCCGCGCCGACGGGCCGTCGAGGAGTTGCTCGACCAGGGAACGCGTCGCCGGGTGTGCCTGGTGATCGGGGCGGCCGGTTGGGGCAAGACCGGCGCGGTCTCGGCCTGGGCGGAAGGCACCCGGATGGCCTGGGTGCGCTGCGGCGGTACCCGCCACGGGCTGCTAGCCGAGATCTACCTCGCCCTGCGCCCGCACCTGCCGGTGCCGCCCCCGGACCGGGACCCGGCCGCGGCACCCGGCTCCGCGCCCGCCGACGAGGCCGCCGGGGAGCTCTGCTCCTGGCTGGGCACCCACCTGCACGAGGACCTGGTGCTGGTGTTCGAGGACCTGCACGAGCTGGCCGTGGACAGCGCCGACGCCACCCTGGTCGACCGGCTGTGCCGGGGCGCGCCCGGGCGCCTGCACCTGGTGCTGATCTCCCGGCGCGACCCGCCGTTCTCCCTGGACCGGCTGCGCGGGCAGGGGTTCGTCACCGAGGTCTCGGCCGCGCAGCTGGCGCTGGACGCCGCCGACGTCACGGCGCGGCTGCGGGACGTGGTCGGCGGGGCCGACCCGGCGGACGTGGCGGAGCTGGTGGTCGAGCGGACCGGTGGCTGGCCGGTCGCGGTCGACGCGGCCGTGGCCGCGCTGCGCGGCAGCCGCCCGGACCAGCACGCCGAGGTGCTCGACGGGCTGACCCGACCCGGGGAACGGCTGCACGACTTCCTGGCCGCCGAGGTCGTCCGGCCGGAGTCGCCGGCGAACCGGGACCTGCTGCTGCGGCTGGCGGTGTGCGGCGAGGTCGGGTCGGTGACCGGGCCCGAGGACGCGGCGGGGCTGGTCGACCTCACCCGCCGGGGCCTGGTCCGGCGCGGTGCTCCGGGCCGGGCCGGACCCGGCGGCTGGTCGTTGCTGGCCCCATTGCGGGACTACCTGCGGCACGACAGCGTGCTGCCCGCCCACGACCGCGCCGCGTTGCACCGCTCGACGGCGAAGGAATGCCTGGTCCGGGGGGCGCCGGGGGAGGCCTTGCGGCACCTGGTGGCGGCCGGGGAGTGGGCCGAGTCCGCCGAGGTGCTGCGCGAGCACGGCCGGGGGCTGGTGCGTGGTGGCCAGGTGGCCGCCGTGCTGGAGGCGGCGGAGCTGCCCGAGGAGTACCTCGACGACGCCGATCTGCAGGGCGTGCTGGGGGAGGCGTGGCAGGCGTCCGGGCATCCCGAGGCCGCGCGGCGCTGCTTCCGGCGGGCCGGGCGGGGCGACGCCCGGCTGGCGCCCTCGCTGGCCTGGCGGATGGCCGAGGACGCGTTCATGCGGGGGGAGCTGCGCGAGGTCCGCTGGCTGCACGGGCGGACCCGGACCGACCCGGAGGACGGCCCGGACGGGGGACGGATGCTGGTGCTGGTCGCGCTGGCCTGGCGGATGACCGGCGACCTGATCAGCTTCCGGGACGCGGTCACCCGGGCGGTGGCGGTCGCCCGGCACTGCGCCGATCCCGGCCTCTGGTCGCAGGTCCACGTGGCGCTCGCGGTGCAGGCCGGGGCCGAGGCCGACCACCGCCGCGCCGAGGCCGAGTGGGTGAACGCCCGGGACCGGGCCGCCGAGGCCAACGACCTGATGGCCGACGCGATGATCGGCACGCTGCGGGCCGGCCACCTGCTCGCCTTCGGCATGCCCCGCCGGGCCCTCGCGGAGGCCGAGGCAGCCATCGAGGTCGGCCGGCGTTGCGGCAACCCGACGCAGACCGCCCACGCGATGATCGTCCGGGGGCGGTCGCGGACCCGCCTGGGGATGCTGGACGCGGCGGTGGACGACCTGACCGCCGCGGTGACCGTGCTCCAGGCCGCCGGGTCGCGGCTGCTGGCCTGGCCGCTGTGCGGGTTGGGCGACGTGCACCGGCTCCGGGCCCAGCCGGCCCGCGCGCGGGCGGCCTACCAGGAGGCCCGGTCGCTGGCCGAACCCGGTCACGAGGTGTTCGGCCTGGGTATGGCGATGACCGGGCTGGCCCGGGTGCTGGGCGACACCGACCCGGCCGAGGCCCGGGAACTGGCCGAGCGGGCGGTCGCGCTGCGCGAGCCGCTGCTGGAGGTACCCGCCGTGCTCGCCCGGGGCTGGGTCGCCCTGCGCGGCGGCGACCGGGGATCCGCCGCGACGGACGCCGCGCGGGCCGGCACGGTGGCCGGGCGGCACCGCGACGAGCCGGGGCTGGCCGAGGCGCTGCTGCTGGGCGCGCTGTCCGGCAACCGCCCGGTCGCCGATGTCGCGCTGTTCGGTCAGGCGGTCGACATCTGGGGCGAGGCCGGGTGCGTGCTGGAGGAGTCGGCGGCCCGGGTGCTCGCGGCCCGGGCCGGGGCCCAGCTGCCCCACCTCGACGTCGAGCGGGCGGAGCGCGCGCTGGCCGAGCGCGGCGTCGGCCCCGGCGCGGTGCTGGGCCCGGTGCGCCTGCCCGGTCCGTCGGTGATGATCCGCACCCTGGGCGCGCTGAGCGTGACCCGGGACGGCCTTCCGGTGCCGTCCAGCGCGTGGAAGTCCAAGAAGGCCCGGGACCTGATCCGGTTGCTGGTCGCCCGCCGGCGGCCGGTGCCGAGGGAGCAGCTGATCGAGTTCCTCTGGCCGGGCGCGAACGCCGCCCGCTCCGGCAACCGGTTGTCGGTCCTGCTGACCATGGTGCGCGACGTGCTCCAACCCGAACGCAAGGGTGACGGGCCGCTGGCCGCCGACGGAGCCTGCGTCTGGTTGGACCGCCAGAACGTCGGCCTCGACGTGGAGGACTTCCTCGACCGGGCCCGCCGGGCGCTGGATGCGCACGCCCGCGACGCCGGTGACGCGCTGGACCTGGTGATCGCGGCCGAGTCCGGCTACACCGGGGGGTTCCTGGAGGACGACCCCTACCAGGAGTGGGCCCAGTCGCTGGCCGAGGACGTCCGGGCCACCCACATCGCGCTGCTGCGGGCCCTGGTGGCCCGGCTGCGGCGGGCCGGGGACGTCGACCGGGTGGTGCGCTACCTGCTGCGGCTGCTCGACCACGACGCCTTCGACGAGCGCGCCCACCTGGACCTGATCGGCATGCACGTCGACGCCGGGCACTACGGCGAGGCGCGCCGCCGCTACCGGCTCTACACCGCGCGGATGAAGGAGATGGGCGTGGCGCCCCGGCCGATGCCCGGCGGCATGCGCGGCGGATCCACCCGGTAGCCGAGCTAGCCGACGTGGCGGGCGGGGGTCTGGATCGGGGCCGCGTCCCCGGCCCCCGCCCAGTGTCCGAGCAGCTCCCGGTACAGCGGGCTGCTCGCCCGCAACGTGTCGTGGTCGCCGACCGCCGCCCGGGTGCCGTCCAGCACCAGCACCCGGCGGGCCCGCAACGCGGAGCTGAGCCGGTGCGCGATCACGATCAGGGTGCCGGGTCGGCGGGCGAAACCCTCCTCGGCGAGCCGCTCGGCGGCCGGGTCGAGGTGGCAGGTCGCCTCGTCGAGGACGACCAGCGGCGCGGGGGACAGGTAGGCCCGGACCAGGGCGAGCTGCTGGCGTTCCCCGGCGGACAGCTGACCGGGCGAGACGGTCGCGGCGAGCCCGCCCAGGCCGGCCACCAACGGGGCGGCACCGACCGCCGCCACCGCCCGGCGCAGCCGCTCGTCGTCGGTCCGGGGGGCGAGATAGGCCAGGTTCTCCCGGACCGTCCCGCTGAAGACGTACGCCTGCTGCGGGATCAGCACCCGGGCCCGGGCCAGCTGGTCCGCCGACCGGGCCGCCACCGGCGTCCCGTCCAGCAGCACCTCACCCGAGTCGGGCCGGAGCAGCCCGCTGAGCAGCGCGGCCAGCGTCGACTTCCCGATCCCGCTGGGCCCGACCACCGCCAGGTGGTCCCCGGCCGGCACGACCAGATCCAGGTCGTGCAGCACCGGCTCGGCGTGCCGGCCGTACCCGAAGGTGACCCCGCGCAGCTCCAGACCCCGGGCGGAGGCCTCGCCGCGGACGGTTGCCGCCGCCGGCGGGGTGTCCGGCCGGGGCGCCGGGACCTCGGTGGCGTCCAGGATCCGGCCGAGGGTGACGACGAACCGCAACCCGGCCCCGCCCAGACCACCGTTGAGCGTGTGCAACGCGGGCTGCAGGCCGATCAGCACGTAGGTCAGCCCGCCCATCACCTCGCCGGCCGACACCCCCCGGGCGAGCAGCCAGGGCCCGGCGGCCAGCAGCAGCACCAGCGGCGTCCAGCCCCCGATCACGAACGACAGGGTGCGCTGGGCGTCGGTGCGGGCCAGCGCCCGCTCGGCGTCCGCCTGGGCCCGGATCCGGGCGCTCACCAGCCGCTGCGCGTGCTCCTCGGTGCCGGCGGCGACCAGGTCGCGCACCGCGCCGAGCACGTCACCGGCGGTGTCGGCCAGCGCCTCGTCGGCGTGCACGGCCCGCCGGTAGCGGCCGGCGGCCAGCCCGAGCATCGCCACGAACACGGCGATGCCCAGCAGGAACGGCACCAGCACCAACCCGGCCACCACCGGCGCGATGCTCAGCAACCCCACGGCGATGCCCAGCACACCGACCGCGAACCCGTTGAGCAGCACGATCAGGCCGGCGTAGCTGTCCCGGACGATCTCCACCTGCCGGGTCAGCCGGGCCACGGCGCCGTCCTCGGCCGAACCCGCCGCGGCCCGGCGCAGCGCCCCGCCCACCACCCGCCGGACCAGGGCGTCCCGGAACGGTTCGACGATCTCGCCGAGCCGGGTGTGCACCCGGTTCGCCCCCACCGCCCCGATCCCGGCGGCGACCAGCAGCCCGCCCAGCCAGGCCGCCCCCACCCACGGCCGTCCGGCCAGGAAGCCGCGGTCCACCGCCTGCGCCACCGCGACCCCGGTGACGGCGGTGGGCAGCGCCTGCGGCACCGACCAGGCGAGCAGCGCCGCCAGCGGACGCCGGGGCAGCGCCGCGACGCCGAACCGGACCTCCCGGATCATCCGAAGACCGCCCGGTAGTCCGGGTTCCGCAGCAACGTCCGGTGCGGGCCGACCGCCCGGATCCGCCCGCCTTCCAGCCACACCACGGCGTCCGCCCGGTCGGCCGTGGCCGCCCGGTGGGTCACCACCAGCCGGGTCCGGCCGTCGCCGGAGGTGAGCGTGCGGCTGATCCGCATCTCGGTGGCGGTGTCCAGGCTGGAGGTGGCGTCGTCGAGCACCAGCACACGGTCGGCCGCCCAGGCCCGGGCCAGCCCCAGGCGCTGCACCTCCCCGCCGGACAGCGGCGCGTCGTCCAACGCCGTGCGGTAGCCCTCCGGCAGCCGGGAGACGAAGTCGTGCGCGTGGGTGGCCACGGCCAGCAGGACCGGGTCGCGGCCGTCCGGCGCGATGGCCTCCGCCACGCTGGGCCCGACCAGGACCGGCCGCTCGAACGCGCACCCCACCGCCGTGCGCAGCGCCCGGCGGCCGAGCGTGGTCAGCGGCACCCCGTCCAGCAGGACCAGACCCCGGTCCGGGTCGCGCAACCGGGCCACCACCGAGGCCAGCACGGACTTGCCGGCCCCGGACGGTCCCACCACGGCGACCGACCGGCCGCCCGGGACGACCAGGTCCACCCCGTCCAGCAGTGGCCGCCGGTCGCCGTCCGGTCCCGGATCGGCCAGCACGGTCACGCCCCGCAGCTCCACCCGGCCGGGCCCGTCCGGCAGCTCGCCGTCGCCGTGCCGCACCCCGGGCAGGGCCAACACCTCCCGCACCCGGGCCACCCCGGCGCGGGCCCGGGCCAGCTGGCCGAGCACCCCGGTCAGCCCGCCGAGGCCGGCGCCGATCGCCACGTACTGCATCGCCGCGAACAGCTCGCCCGCGGTGATCCGGCCGCCGGCCAGCCGGAACCCGCCGACGACGAGCACCAGCACCAGCACCAGCGGTCCGACGGCGGCCGCCTGCCCGGACGCCCGGGCCAGCACCCGCCAGGTCCGCAGGCCGAGCTCGCGCAGCTCGGCCAGTGGCTCGAGCACCCGCCGCTGCTCCTGCTCGAGGGTGCCGGCGGCGGCGATGGTGCGGGCGCCGGCCAGCGACTCGGTGAGCCGGGCGGCGATCCGGCCCTGGGTCTGCTGGTACTCCAGCAGCACGTCGCCGGTGTGCCGGGTGAATGCCCGCAGCACCAGCCCGATCAGCAGCAGGCCGCCCAGGTAGCTCCCGGCCAGCCAGGGGTCGATGACCGTGAGCAGCACCAGGCAGCCGACCGGCGGCAGCACCTCGGCGGCGATCAGCACCGCGCTCGGCCCGGCCTGCGCGGCGTCCACGGTGTTGCCGGACACCCGGCTGACCAGGTCACCGACCTCGAAGCGGCCGGCCCGGGTCGGCCCGGTGACCAGCAGGCGGCGGATCAGGCCGGTGCGCAGCCACGCGGTGGTCCGGGCCACGCAGGCCGTGGTGGCGAACGAGTCGACCACGTCGGCGACCACCCCGACCGCGATCAGCGCGGCGGCCAGGATCAGCCACCGCCCCGGCGGTTGGCCGCCGACCAGGGCGTCCACGCAGCGCCCCAGCACCAGCGGCAGGGCCAGCAGGCCCACCGAGCCGGCCAGCGAGGTCAGCCCGATCAGCGCCGCCCACCCCCCGCCGTGCCGGGCGACCGCGCCGAAGGAGGTCATCGGCGCCCGCCCACAGCCACCGCCTGGCCGGCGTGCCCGACGGCCAGCCCGGTGTGCGCGGCCAGGAAGCCGATCAGGTCGGTGGTCAGCTCGACGCCCCGGCCGGCCGCGCGGGCGCCGTGCCCGACGTCGGCCTCCCGGCGCAGCAGCACCGGGCCGCCGGTACCGGCCCACTGCAGCGCGGCGCACATCTTGCGGGCGTGCAGCGGGTCGACCCGGGTGTCGCCGTCGAACACGGTGAACAGGGTCGCCGGATACCGGGTCCCGGCCCGGACCCGGTGGTAGGGCGAGTAGTCGAGCAGCCAGGCGGCCGCCGCCGGGTCGTCCGGCGAGCCGTACTCGCCGGTCCAGCTCGCCCCGAGGCCGGACCGCGGGTAGCGCAGCATGTCCAGCACCGGCGCCGAGCACGCGGCGGCGGCGAACAGCTCGGGGCGCTGGGTCAGCGCCGCGCCGACCAGCAGCCCGCCGTTGGACTCCCCGCACAGGGCCAGCCGGTCCGGCCCGGTCAGCCCGTCGGCGATCAACCGCTCGGCCGCCGCGATCAGGTCCTCGACCGCCCGCTGCTTGCCGGCCCCGGTACCGGCCCGGTGCCAGTCCTGGCCCTCCTCACCGCCCCCGCGCACGTGCGCGGTGGCGAACACCCCGCCGGCCTCGACCCAGGCCAGGGTGAAGTCGGAGTAGGTGGGGACCAGCGGGACCCCGAAACCGCCGTAGCCGTAGAGGATCGTCGGCCGCGGCCCGGCGCGGTCCGGGCCCCGGGTCACCACGGTCATCCGCACCGCCGTGCCGTCGGCCGAGGGGTAGTGCACCTCCCGGGTCCGCACATCGGGCACCGTCACCGCGCCCGGGGCGGCCGACCACACCGAGGTCTCCCCGGTCCGGGTGTCGTGCCGGTACACCGAGCCGGGGGTGACGCTGTCGGTGTAGGAGAACCACACCTCGGGCCCGCCGTCCGGGCGCACGGCCAGCGACCCGACCGTCCCGCGACCGGGCAGCGGGACGTCCCGCAGCCGCCGCCCGGTGGCCGGCTCGTGCACCCCGACCGCGCTGACGCCGCGTCGCATTCGGCCGACCAGCAGCAGGTCGGGCCCGTCCAGCACGGCGAAGTCGGTGAGCACCTCGTCCGGGCCGGGCCGGACCAGCTCCCGCCAGGACCCGGGCCCGGGGTCGGCCGGGTCGCCCACGCACAGCCGCAGCCGGGGGCAACCCTGGTCGGTGACCACGTACAGCCGGCCGTCGCGGCCGACGGTCGCCACGGTCCGGGCCGGGTCGGGCGGCTGCACCACCCGCCACACCGGTCGGGCCGGGTCGCCGTCGCGCAGGTCGGCCAGCCACAGCCCGTGCCGGCCGTCCGCCGAGGCGGTCACCGACAGCCAGCGGCCGTCCGGGCTGATGCCCAGGCCGTACCCGGTGCCCGGGACGCCGTCGGCCCCGAACACCACCGGGTCGGTGTCGCCCGGGGTGCCGATGCGGTGCAGGTACACCCGGCGGGTGGTCCAGTCCGGGTCGGCGCCGACGTAGTAGAAGCCCGTGCCGCCGGGCAGCCAGGCCACCGGGGAGTAGCGGCAGCGCCCGATCGGACCGTCGACCCGGGCGCCGGTGCCGGCGTCCAGCACGGTCAGCTCCGCCTGCTCGGTGCCCCGGCGGGACAGCTGCACGGTGAGCAGCCGGCCTTCCAGGTCGGGCTGCCAGTGGTCGAGGGTGGTGGTACCGGCGGGGTCGAGGGCCATCGGGTCGAGCAGGTCCCGCTCGACCCCGCCGGGGTCGCGGCGGCGGAGCACCGGGTGCTCGCGGCCGGGGTCGCGGCGCAGCAGGAAGGCGTGCTCACCGCGCCACATCGGGGCGGTGACCGTGCCCGGCGCGCACAGTTCGGCGATCCGGGTCCGGAGCGCGTCGCGGCCGTCCAGGCCGGCGCGATGTCGGTGCCACAGCTCGTCCTGGGCCCGGGACCAGGACGAGGTGGCGGCGCTGTCCGGGTCCTCCAGCCAGCGGTACGGGTCGGGGACCGGGGTGCCGTGGATGTCGTCGACGACGGCGCCCCGCTCCGCCCGCGGATAGCCGATCATCGCTTCTCCTCCCCGAGGGCGCGGTCTAGGCTGGTGATGCCGGTCCTGGGCGGGCGTCATCCGCCCAGGACCGGCGACTCACCTGATCAGTGGCAGAGCAGCAGGCTCAGGTTGCTCGGCCGGTTGGAAGCGCAGCCCAGGATGGTCAGCGAGCTGCCGCCCCCACCGCCGCCGCCGCCGTGCCCGCCGCCGGGAGCGTCCATGCCCTGCAGGTCGAGAAGTGCCATTTCCCTCACCCTTCTTCTTGGATTTCCGCCCGGATGCCCGGGAGGTCGTGGGGCGCGCCATGGGCGCGCGATGGGGCCGCCGGCCGCAGGAACGGCAGCGCGGCCGGTTGCCCGGGTGCCGCTGTGCCCAGCGCCAGCAACACGCCGGCGGTGCCGGTGGCCAGGTCCATGGACAGCCGCAGCAGCTGGTCACCGGGGAAGGCCAGCCCGTCGGCGTACGGCAGGGCGTGCCAGGCCAGGCCCTCGGCCAGCTCCGCCGCCCGGGGTGACCCGCGCATCCCGGCGGCGGCCAGGATCCCGGCCCGCCCGGTGAGCAGCCCGGACTGCACGAAGTAGCCGCTGGCGGCGACCGCCTCCAGGCCGGGCAGGTAGGCCTCGAGCTCCTGGTCGGCCCGGTGGTCGAGGTAGCGGGCCAGCACCAGCGCGATGCCGATCGAGCCCTCGTCGAGGTAGGGCAGCGTCCGCCAGCCCTGGTTGACCTGGTAGGTGCCGTCCTCGGCGCGGATGCAGCGGCGCAGGTCCTGGCGCAGCGCGACGCCGGCCAGGTCGAGCAGCCCGGCGTCCCCGGTCAGCTCGTGGGCGTGCAGGAACAGCAGCGCCGAGCCCGAGGAGCCGAACATCAGCCCGGCCCTCGGGTGGTCGCCGCCGCTGATCTCGGACACGTCGGCCGGGCCGCCGAGCTGCTCGGCCAGGATGTCGACCACCCGAAGGCCGTGCCGGCCCAGCTCGGTCTCCCCGGTGCTCCCGGCCAGGTGCAGCAGGTTCAGCCCGACGCCCGCCAGCCCGGAGTAGAGGCCGGGCTCCGGGGCGTCCCACGGCGTGTGCAGGCCGCGATCCACCAGGTCCAGCGCGTCCTGCCGGTACCCGAGCGCGTCCAGCACGTGGGCGACGCCGTGCAGGCCGTCCCACAACCCCGGAGCCATCCCGGGTACCCCCTGCCGCATCCGGGTGAGCAGCCACCGCTCGTGCTCCTCGACCCGGCCGGCCCCGGTGACGGCCAGGGCGTGCAGCACCCCGGCCGCCCCGTGCGCCAGATTCAGCCCGCCGCCCGGGACGAACTGGGCGATGTCCCCGGGGAACAACCGGTCGTCGCGCTCCGGGGTGGCACTGGCCAGGATCGCGCCGGCCAGCGCCGCCCGCACCGTCTCCCACCCGTCCCGCCCCGGTCTCGGCAGCTCGGTCAGCTCACCGGTCGGCCGGCGGCGGGTGGTCGCGGTCAGCCCGTCCAGCACGTGCGCCGCACCGGTCGGGGCCGCGGCTGGATCGGTGTCCCGGGCGAGCAGCTCGTTCACCGCGCGGTCCAGCTCCGCGCGGGGTACCGGGAAGTTCCGGGCGATCTCCTCGCCCAGCTGGGTCGCCTTGGCCCGGTGCAGCGGCAGCAGCGTCGTGGTCTGCGGGGCGAACATCCCGAGCCACAGGCAGGCCAGGGAGTACCGGTCCGCCTCGACCCCGCGCCGGTCCGGCGGTGGCTGGTAGGCCGGATGGCCCAGCGCCGGCCAGGCGTGCTCCTCGGTCAGGGTGGCCACCTCGAAGTCGATCAGCACCAGGCGGTCGTCCCGGACCAGGATGTTCATCGGGTGCAGGTCGCCGTACACCACGCCGTGCGCGTGCAGCGTGGTCACCGCCCGCTCCACCCGCGCCATGGTCTCCAGCGCCCAGGTGGCGTACTCGAAGCGTTCCCGGTCGGTGCAGTCCGGGTGGGTCAGCGGATAGCGCTGCACCAGCATCCGCTGCAGCGGGTTGGCGTCGACGAACTCGGTGACCAGGAAGCGGTGCTCGCCCAGGGTGAACGAGTCGACCACCGCCGGCACCACGTCCAGCCCGGCCAGCCGCTCCAGGATCCGCCGCTCGTGGTCGATCCGGCTGACCGCGTCCCGGCCCAGGCTGTCCAGCCCCGCGTGCGGCCGGCCCTCCTTGAGCACCACCCGGTTCCCGGTGCGCAGGTCGCGGGCCAGGTAGACCCCGCCGCCGTTGGAGAACTGCAGCACGCTCTCGATCTCGTAGGGCAGGCCCTCGGTGGTCACCGCGTTGCGCGCCGCCAGGTGGGAGTCCAGGAAGCCCGGGAGGTTCACCCACGGCGGCAGGCTGAACACCGGTCCGCGCACGTCGGGCACCAGCTCCCCGTCGGCGTTCTCCAGCGCCAGCACCCGGGCCCCCGACGCGTCCAGGCAGTACCGCTCGACGAACCCGCCGTAGCGCACGAAGAGCGGGCCGTCGGCGTAGCGCAGGTCGCTGAGGATGTACGGCCCGGTCACCCCGGCGAGTAGCAGGTCCAGCTCCTTGAGCACCAGTTCGAGCTGGTCCGGGCCGGTCGGGTAGATGGTGACCAGCTTGCCGCTGGAGCCCCGGGGCGCGGCCTTGGAGTTGAGCATCACCAGCACCGACGGGCCGCGGAGGAACTTGAACGCGATACCCCGGGGCACGCAGTAGTCCCAGACGGCGTCCAGCGTGCGCTCCGCGTCGGCCAGCCGGGCCGAGACGTGGATCTTCCAGCCCTGTGCGGGAACCCGGGCGTCGCGCGGGGTGAAGTACATCCAGGTGTCGTCCGGGGCGTGGTTCCAGCCCTCCGGGACCGGCCGATGGCCGATCGGGAAGTCGACACCCGAGTCCGCCGCCGGGTCCGGCGCGTCGTAGAAGTGCGGGTCGGTCAGGCAGTAGCGCTCGTACTGCGAACCACTCATCGGGTGGTCCGCTCGATCCCCGGTCGCCGAGGGCTCGGCCCGGTCAGCCCCAGGCAGGTCCAGTAGGAGCGGCGGTGGTGCTCGCAACGCCGGCAGCGGTCCGCCCAGCGGCCGCACCCACCGCAGTCGTCCTGTGACGGAAAGTAGTTGTCGCCGTGTGTAAGCATCCGGTCCCCCCGGCCAGTCCCGCGAATTTCGGTGCGCGGTTGCAGACGTTAGGTCGGGGACCGTCCGCCAGGGTTAACAAAACCTTCAGATCGGCTTAGCCCGAACAGGGCACGGCCGATCCGCCGTTCGGCCGCGCGCCTGCCCGCCGATCACCGCCGGCCGTTCGTCGCACCCGAATCACGGGTAACAGCCCAGGTCGCGCGGATGGGGCGGCTCAGCGGCCGACGACGCCCGCCTCGTAAGCCAGCAGGCCGGCCTGGGTCCGGTTCTCGCAGCGCAGCTTCACCAAGATGCGCGACACGTGCCCCTTGACCGTGGGCTCGGACAGGTGGAGCCGCCGCCCGATCTGGGCGTTGGACAGCCCCTCGCCGACGCAGGCCAGCACGTCGACCTCACGCTCGGTGAGTTCGCGGATCCGGTTGTGCGCCCGCTCGGCGGCGACCCGGCCGTCGGTGGAGGCGGCCACCAGCCGGCGGGCGGCGTCGGGGGAGAGCACGGTGTGGCCGTCCGCGGCCACCCGGACCAGCCCGATCAGGTCCTCCGGCGGCGTCGACTTGACCAGGAAGCCGGACGCCCCGGCCCGCAACGCCCGGATCACGTACTGGTCGGCGTCGAACGTGGTCAGCGCGACCACCGCCGGTGGGTCGTCGAGGGCGACCACCCGGGCGATGGCGGTCAACCCGTCCACCCCGGGCATCCGCAGGTCCATCAGCACGACCCTCGGCCGGTGCCGGACCACCGCCTCCACCCCGGCCGCGCCGTCGTGCGCGGTGGCCACCACGTCGATGTCCGGGGCCGAGCCGAGGATCGTGCGCAGGTGCGCGCACACCATCGGCTCGTCGTCGACCACGACTACGTCGATCACCGGTCGATCACCGGCCACCCCGCAGCGGGACGGGTCGCTCCGATGCCTCCGGGTCCGCCGGGCGCTCCGGGGTCGGCACGAACGCCGGCAGGGTGGCCACCACCTCGAACCCGCCGTCGTCGGTCGGGTCCGCCCGCAGGGTGCCGCTGACCAGCTCCACCCGCTGCCGCAGCCCGATCAACCCGGTGCCCGAGCCGCTGGCGGTCAGGCCGGGGTCGGCTGGCCCGGTCGGGGCGGTGTTGCGCACGCTGAGCTCGACCCGGTCCCGCTGGTAGCGCACGCTCACCTCGGTGGTGGCCCCCGGGGCGTGCTTGTGCACGTTGGTCAGCGCCTCCTGCACCACCCGGTAGGTGGTGCGGCGGACCACCGGCGAGGCCAGGGTCGGGTCGCCCTCCTGCACGTGCCGCACCGCGAGCCCCACCGAGCGCGAGGTGTCCAGGAGCTCGGCGATGTCCATCGTCGGGGCCTGGCCGCCGGCCCGTACCGGGGCCAGGTCGGCCACGTCCGCCACCCCCTCGCCCGGGGCCGAGCGCAGGACCCCGACCAGATCGCGCAGCTCCTCCAGGGCCTGGCAGCCGGCCGCCCGCAGATCGTCGGCGGCGGCCCTGGTGGCCGGGTCCTGGGCGGTCACCCCGAGCGCCCCGGCCTGCAGCACCATGAGGCTCACCCGGTGGGTGACCACGTCGTGCATCTCGCCGGCCAGCCGTACCCGCTCCTCCACCCGGGCCTGCTCGGCGATCCGGTGCTGCTCCCGCTCGGCCCGCTCCAGCCGGTCGTTGAGCCCCGCCACGTACTGGCCCAGCAGGCCCGGGAGCGCGGCCACCAGCACCGCGCCGATGGCCAGGTCCACCGACGGGTCGTCCGGGCGGGCGACCAGCACCCCGATCCCGGCGGTCATCAACCAGGCCACCCGCCGGTCGTGGCCGTAGACCACCGCGCTGTAGATCGCGAACGGCACGGCCAGCGCCACCCGCGCCCCGCCGGCGCCGAGCACCAGCCCGGGGACCTCCGGGGCCAGCCGGCCGAGCACGAACAACGCGACGGTGCTGGCCAGCATCACCGCCAGCAGCGACAGCGGGAACACCCGGCGCAGCAGCAGCGCGAGCACCAGGGCCGCCTGGATGGTCAGCCCCCACGGCGAGCCGGCATCGGCCATCGGCCACAGCACCAGCAGCAGCAGGGCCTCCAGGGCCAGCACCAGCGCGAGATCGAACAGGACCCCCCGGCGGGCGGGCAGCCAGGCATCCCGCGGGATGACGCCCCGCGGGTGTACCCGGCCTCGGTCTGGCATGAGACGAACGGTAACCCCGGAGCCGGTCCGTGCCCACGCGCCGGCGGACTTTCCCTCCGGAGAACCCGTGGGACCCGACGAAAGTCGTGGTCGGTGGGCCGAGAAGGCGACTTTGGTCGGTGGGTACCACGCGTAGCGTCCCTGCTCGTCCAGCAGCGGTTCGGACCAGCGACAAGGGCGGTCGGCGATGAACTACCGGGAAGCGGTGCGCAGCGCACTGCGCGGGTTGCGGGCCAACAAGTTGCGCGCCGCGCTGACCACGCTCGGCATCGTCATCGGGGTGTCGGCGGTGATCGTGCTGGTCGCGCTCGGCCACGGCATGCAGGCCGGCTTCGCCAAGACCTTCGGCGCGCTGGGCAACCAGATCGTGGTGACCAAGACCGAGGGCAGCGCGGCCGGCGGCCAGGCGGCCCGCGACCTCACCGACTCCGACCTCACCGCGCTGCGCAACGACCGCCGGGCGCCGGACGTCGTGGCGGTCACCCCGGTGGTGACCGGGGCGGCGCTGCTGCGGGCCGACTCCGGCAAGTACCGCACCTCGCTGGTCGGTTCGACGTCCGACTACCTCGGGGTGCGCAACCGGCAGGTCGTGGCGGGCCGGTTCTTCACCGACGAGGAGGTGCGCGGCGGGGCCAAGGTGGTGGTGCTCGGGCCGGAACCGCTGACCAACCTCTTCCAGGGGGACGTGGCCCGGGCGCTGGGGGCCGAGGTGCGGATCGGCCGGCCCAAGTTCAAGGTCATCGGCGTGCTGAAGGGGGACGGCCAGCAGGACGACCTGGCCGTCATGCCGATGGACGCCCTGCGCGGTTACCTGTTGACCAAGTCCAAGGTGGTGGACCAGTTCCTGGTCCGGGCGGTGAGCACCGACCGGGTTCCGGCGGCGCTGGACCAGGTCAACCAGGTGCTCGGCGCCGAGCACCAGATCCGGGACCCGGAGGATCGGGACTTCGAGGCCACCGCCTACCAGAACCTGCTCGACGAGGCCACCCAGTTCCTCACCTACCTGGCCCTGTTCACCGTGGCGGTGGCGGCGATCTCGCTGGTCGTGGGCGGGATCGGGGTGGCGAACATCATGCTGGTCTCGGTCACCGAGCGGACCAGGGAGATCGGCATCCGGAAGGCGGTCGGCGCGCGGCGCTCGGCGATCCTCAAGCAGTTCCTGATCGAGGCGTGCGTGCTCACCACGGCGGGCGGCCTGATCGGCATCCTGTTCGGTACCGGGGTCACGCTCGGCGGTGCCGCGTACCTGACGGCGGAGATCCCGAACTTCCCCCCGCCGGTGCTCTCCATCGCGTCGATCGGGATCGCGTTCGGCATCAGCGGCGCCATCGGGGTCGTGGCCGGCGTCTACCCGGCCTTCCGGGCCGCCCGGATGCGGCCGATCGATGCGCTGCGGTTCGCCTGAGCGGCACCCACTCGAGCTCGATTGACGTGACCTGGATCACCTCGTAGGGTCGGCGAGGCAGCGAACCTCGTCGTCGCTCCCCGTTCGCTGCGGTTCCGCACACACCAGCCGAACGGGGAGCACAGTGATGGCCGACTACGACCCCAGGACGAGCACCGGGATCCCGACCGAGCCGGTGGGCTCGCTGCCCAGACCGTCGTCGCTGCAGGCCGCCTACGCCGCCTACGACCGCGGCGAGATCGACAAGGCGGAGCTGGAGGCGCAGCAGGAGGAGGCGATCAAGGACTCCATCCAGCGCGGCGAGGCCACCGGTGCCCCGATCATCTCCGACGGTGAGCAGCGCTGGTCCAGCTTCGCCACCTACCCGATCACCGACACCCTGGCCGGCACCGGGCTGGCCCCGATGCTCGGCCCGGGTGGGCAGTTCTTCGCCATCTTCGCGGACGGCCACGGCCGGCAGCTGCCGAAGCTGGAGCGCGGGCCCTTCCGGTACAGCAACTACGCCGCCGACTCGCTGACCCGATCGCTGCCCTACGCCAGCCGGCCGATGAAGCAGGCGGTCATCGCGCCGTCCATGCTGGATCTGCTGTACCCGCTCACCGAGCCGGTCCCGGGCTACACCCGCGACGAGTTCGAGGCCGCGCTCATCGACGAGTGCGAGCGGGACATCCGGGCGGCGTTCGACGCCGGGGCCGCCCGGGTGTCGGTGGACTTCACCGAGGGTCGGCTGGCCACCCGGGCGGATCCGCGCAACCCGTGGACCGGGGCCGGGCTGCTCCCGCACTTCATCGAGCTCAACAACCGGGTGATGGCCCGCTTCACCGCCGTGGAACGCACCCGGATCGGCATCCACACCTGCCCGGGCGGGGACCGGGACTCGGTGCACTCCGCCGATGTGCCCTACAACAACCTGCTCCCGGAGATGTTCAAGATCAACGCCGGGTACTTCCTGATCCAGATGAAGAGTGAGCGGGAGAAGGACCCGATCTACGAGTCGATCGGCCGTTACCTGCGCGACGACGCGGACGGGGTGACCCAGATGGCCTACATCGGCGTGCTCAACGTGGCCAGCCCCCGGGTGGAGAGTCCCGAAGAGGTCTGCGACCAGCTGGTCCACGCGGCGAACTTCATCGACCGCCGGCAACTCGGCTCCACCGACGACTGCGGGTTCTCGCCGTTCAGCATCGACGAGAAGCCGAACTACGGCTCCCCGGACTACGCCCGGGACATCGCCTTCCAGAAGATCGCCAGCCGGGTCCAGGGCACCAGGATGGCCGCCGAGCGGTTGGGGGTGTCGTAGCCGTTCCGGCGAACGGCCGGCGGTGACCTCTAGGCTCGTCCGGTGCACGGCCAGCCCGGTGACCTCACCGCTCACGACATCACCAGCACCGCGAACCCGCGGATCAAGGCGCTGACCCGGCTGCGTCGTCGGCGGCACCGGGACGAGGCCGGGGTCACCCTGGTGGAGGGGTACGAGGAGCTGGCCCTGGCCCTGTCCGCCGGGGTCTCGCCGCGCACCGTGTACCACTGCCCGGAGCTCGCGGCCGGCGTGGAGTGGGACGCGGTGGCGCCGGCGCTGGCCGGGACCGAGGTCGTCCGGGTCACCCGGCCGGTCTTCGACAAGATCGCCTACCGGGAGTCGCCGGACGGCTGGCTGGCCGTGCTGCCCTCGGTCGGGGTGCCGCTGGCCGGCCTGGAGCCGGGCGCGGACCCGCTGGTCCTGGTGTGTGTCGGGGTGGAGAAGCCGGGCAACCTGGGCGCCATGCTGCGGACCGCCGACGCCGCCGGGGTGAGCTGCGTCATCGCCGCCGACCCGGGCACCGACTGGTCCAACCCGAACGTCGTGCGGGCCAGCAAGGGCGCGGTGTACAGCCTGCCGGTGGCCGCCGCCGACGACCGGGCGGTGCTGGACTGGCTGGCCGCCCGGGAGGTCCCGATCCTGGCCGGCACCCCGGACGCCGACCGGGCCTACACCGACCTCGACCTGCGCGGACCGCTGGCCGTGGCGGTCGGGGCGGAGGACACCGGGCTGCCGGCGGCCTGGCTGGACGCGGCGCGCTGGCGGGCGCTGATCCCGATGAGCGGCCGGGTCGACTCGCTGAACGTGTCCGCCTCGGCGGCGATCCTGCTCTTCGAGGCCGTCCGGCAGCGGCGCCTCTCAGCGGGTGCTTGCTAGAGTTAGCACTTGAGGGAACGGTTTCGGGACATGCGGACGAGGAGGAGGAGCCCGGTGACGCCCAAGGAGATGCTGGATCTCCGCTTCGGCACCGTCCTGACCCCGGTGTTGCTGCCGATGATCTACCGGGGCGTGACGGCGCTGGCCGTCATCCTCGGGCTGGCCGCGGTGGTGGGCGCCGCGCTGCAGGCGTGGTGGCTGGGGCTGCTCGCGGCGGTGGTGGTGCCGGTGGCGGTGGCCGTGGTGATCGGTCTCACCCGGATCGCCTGCGAGCTGCTCTGGTACGTCAACGAGCTGCACGAGGACGTCGACCAGATCTCCGAGCGGTTCGCCCGGCTCGAGGGCAAGGTCGACGAGCTGGCCGCCGACATGCCCAAGCTCAACTTCCTCCGCCGGGGCGCGGCGACCCGGTACCGCCCGGCGCCGGACTCCGGCGAGCGCCCGGCGAACGACGCGGACGCCTCCTAGGGCTCACCACCACTGGGGCAGGCCGCGCAGGCTGGCGTCCGGGGCGAACACCCGCCGGGTGAACCGCCAGCCCTCCGGGGTGCGGCGCAGGTGGTCGGTGTAGCGGCCGGTGGTCACCCACTTCGAGCTGCCGGGCTCGCGCTTGGCGGAGCGGCGGCCGAGCAGCACCGTGCACCGCTGGACGGCCGTGTCGCCGTCCACCTCGATGCGGTGGTTGAGCGTCATGTGCACGAACCCGACCTCGGCCATCGCGGTGATCATCGCGTGCAGCGCCGCCGGGCCGGCGGTATCCGGCGCGCCGCCCAGCTCGAACACGCCGTCCGGGGTGAACGTGGCTACCCAGTCGTCCAGCCGGCCGTCGTCCCAGCACTCGTTGTAGAACGCGGTGTGCTCGGCGATCGCGTTCTTGTCCTCCTGCACCCGCAGCCGGGCGAGGAGCTCCTCCACGGAGTCGGACAACGGGCTACCTCCAGGACGCGGCGGGGGAGTGCGGCCGCAGTCTAGCGATCTCCCTGGCCGTGCAGTATTCTAATGCTCTTCAAATATTGGGCCCGGGCGAGGAGGTGCGGTGGGGCGGCGACCGGTCATCTCCCGCGAGGCGGCGGTGACGGCCGCGCTGGCGATCATCGACGAGCAGGGGCTGGACGGGCTGAGCCTGGACGGGGTGGCCCGGCGGATGGGCACCCGCGCCCCGTCGCTCTACCACCACTTCGCCAACCGGGCCGACCTGATGGCCCAGGTCGCCGGGTCGATCCTGCGCGGGGTGAAGCTGCCCGAACCGCAACCCGGTCAGGGCTGGGTGGAGGCGGTGGTGGAGCTCTGCGTGGCCACCCGCCGGGCCATCCTCGAGCACCCCAACGCCGCCCCGTTGATGCTGGAGTTCCTGCCCAGGCAGACGCTGCTGGGCGGCTACGAACGCTGGGCCCGGCTGATGCTGGACAGCGGCGTCCCGCCGTCGGCCATCGTCACCGTGATGAAGGGGGCCGACCACCTGACCTTCGGCTCCGCGCTGTTCGAGGCGGCCCTGATCACCCGGCGGCTGCCGCCGTTCCCCGGGTTCGACGCCGCCCGCAACCCGAGCCTGGCGGTGGCCCTGGCCGCCGACCGGCAGGACCCGGAGCGGCTGTTCGCCGGCACCGTGCGGGCGTTCCTGGCCGGGCTCGAGGTGCGGACCTGAACGGTCCGGGCTCGGTGGCTCGTATTCTCGAATGCTGATAGTTTATCGATCGTCGACTGTGGCCCCGATTACAGCGCTGCTCGGGGCAGGAGGAGGAGACCGGATGCCGGACGCCCCCGTGCAGGGCCGGACGCCCATCCCCGGCGGGATCGCCGCCGACCAGGGGTACTGGGACGGGCTGGAGGCCGGTGAGTTCCGGTTGCCCCGCTGCCCGGACTGCGGCACCTGGCGCTGGCCGGCGCACTACCGCTGCGGGCACTGCGGAGGCTGGGAGCAGGAGTGGGTGCCGGTCGAGCCGGTCGGCACGGTGTACTCCTGGACCCGCAGCCACTACGCCTTCGACCGGACCCAGGAGCGGGCCGGGGACGTGCCCTACGTGGTGGTGCTGGCCGAGATCCCCGGGGCCGGCGACGCCCGGGTGCTGGGTGTGCTGGACGGGGCCGAGGACGCGCTGCGGGTGGGCGCCCCGGTGACCGGCACCATCGACCCGCCGAGCGAGAAGTCCAAGGGCTACCCGGCCATCCGCTGGAGCCTGCAGTGAACGCGTTCCGCGGGGCCACCGCCGTCGTCGGGATCGGGACCACCCCGCTGTACAAGCGCGGCACCTCACCCGACCCCGAGCTCAAACTGTGCCTGCGGGCCGTCGTGGCCGCCTGCGAGGACGCCGGGATCGACCCGCGCGACGTGGACGGCTTCGTCTCCTACGGCCTGGACAAGAACGACCCGCCGAAGCTGGCCGGGGCGCTCGGCACGAAAGAGCTGCGGTTCTCCGCGATGAACTGGACCCACGGCGGGGGCATTCCGGGCGCGGTCGGGCTGGCCGCCGCCGGGATCGTCGCCGGCCAGGCCGACGTCGTGGTGGTCTACCGGGCCATCGCCGAGTCCACCGGGCAGCGGCTGCGGGTGGCCGTGGCCCAGGACGACACCGCCGCGCAGTACCTGGTCAACGGCATGGACGGGCCCGCGCAGATGTGCGCGCTGCGGGCCCAGCGGCTGCTGGCCGAGGGGGTGCCGCCGGAGGCGTTGCGGGCGATGGCCCTGGCGTCGTACCACCACGCGCAACAGAACCCGGACGCGATGGCCTACGGCAAGCCGCTCGACGAGGCCGCTTACGAGTCGTCCCGCTACATCTCCGAGCCCTTCCACCTCTACGACTGCTCCCGGGAGAGCGACGCCGCCGTCGCGGTCGTGCTCACCTCCGCCGAGCGGGCCCGAGACCTGCGGCAACGCCCCGCCTACCTGCTCTCCAGCCCGACCGGGGCCACCGGGGCCGGGGCCGGGCTGGAGGAGAGCCACACCCCGTACGCCTCGTCCAACTTCGCCGCCGTGGCCCGCCGGCTGTGGGCCGAGTCCGGGTACGGCCCGGACGACGTGGACGTGGTGCAGGTCTACGAGAACATGACCGGGATGGGCGTGGCCGCGCTGATCGACCACGGGTTCTGCACCGTGGAGAGCGCCGGCGAGCTGCTCACCCTGGAGAACCTGATCGCGCCCAAGGGCCGGCTGCCGGTGAACACCTCCGGCGGCAACCTCGCCGAGGGCTTCATCCACGGGATGAGCCTGGTCGGCGAGGCGGTCCGGCAGATCCGCGGCACCTCGCCCAACCAGGTGCCCGGCGCCTCGCTGTCACTGATGACCGGCGGCCCGGGCGACCCGCTGGTCAGCTCGGCGCTGTTCGCCTCGGAAGACCGACTCTGATCGACCGTCTCTAGGGAGAGCGATGACCACCACCACGATCGACCTGGTCCCGGAGCGGCTGCAGGTCGACTACGACCCGTGGAACGCCGACCTGTACACCCCGAAGGACGTCTGGCAGGACGCGGTGGCCGAGATGGCCGCGCGCGGCCCGGTGGTGTACTCCACCCGGCACGGCGGCTTCTGGGTGGTCACCGGATACCCCGAGGCCCACCAGGTGCTGCGCGACCCGGATACCTTCTCCAGCTGGCCGAACAACATCATCCCGCACGGCGCGGGCAAGTTCCTGCCGCTGGAGCTGGACCCGCCGGAGCACACCTCGTTCCGGCACGCGCTGCAGCCGCTGTTCAACCCGTCCCGGATGAAGGCGCTGGAGTCGGAGATCCGGACCATCGTCACCGAGCTGATCGACGACTTCGCCGGCCGGGGGCACGCCGAGTTCATCTCCGAGTTCGCCCACGAGGTCCCGGCCCGGGTGTTCCTGGCCCTGATGGGCTGGCCGCTGGAGGACGCCCCGCTGTTCAGCGAGTGCACCGACATCACCCTGCTGGGCAAGCCGGGCGCCTCGGAGGAGGAGTCCAACGCCGCCCGGATGGAGGCGGCCGGCCGGCTCACGGACTACTTCAGCAAGGTCATCGCCGAGCGCCGGGGCGGGTCCGCCGACTCCGACGACGTCACCACCAAGATCATCAACACTCCGATCGAGCTGGACGGCGGGTCCCGGCTGTTCACCGACGCCGAGCTGGGCAACATGTTCCACCTGCTGGCCATCGCCGGGCTGCACACCACCCAGGGCTCGATGGCCTGGGGCCTGCAGTACCTGGCCGCCGAACCCGGCCAGCGGGACCGGCTGGCCGCCGACCTGTCGTTGGTCCCGGCGGCGGTGGAGGAGGTCCTGAGGATCGAGGCCGCCGTCTCGATGGGCCGGCGGGCGACCAGGGACGTCGAGCTGGGCGGCGCTCAGTTGCGGGCCGACGACCAGGTGCTCATCGTGCTCTCCGGGGCCAACCGGGACGGCCGGGAGTTCACCGGGCCGAACGACGTGGAGATCGACCGGGTGCCCAACCGGCACCTGTCCTTCGGCGCCGGGCCGCACCGCTGCATCGGCTCGCACCTGGCCCGGGTGGAGCTGCGGATCGCGCTGGAGGAGATCCACCGGCGGATCCCGGACTACCGGCTGGACCCCGACGACGGCCCGGTCACCCACGGCAGCCAGACCCGCGGCGTGCTGCGGATGCCGATCACCTTCACTCCTGAGAAGTCATGACGTCGCTGGTCACCGACGGTCTGGCCTGGTGGGCGGAGACCACGCCCGACCAGCCGGCCATCGTGTTCGACGGCACCGACGCGGTGAGCTACCGGGAGCTGGCGGCCTGGACCGACGCCGCCGCCCGCTACCTGGCCGAACGCGGGCTGGGCCGGGGTGACCGACTGGGCGTCATCGGCGCCAACAGCCTGGAGTGGTGCGTGGCCGCGATCGGCGCGCTGAAGCTGGGCGCGGTCGTGGTGCCGTACAACAACCGGTTCGTGCCCGCCGAGCTGCGCTACCTGGTGCAGAACTCCGAGCCGGTGCTGGTCGCCGCCGACGAGCCGCACCGGCCGCGGATGGCCGAGGCCCTGGAGGGCTCGACGATCGAGCTGCTCGACCTCGCGGAGTTCACCGTTCTACGGGGTCGGCCGGTCGACACGGAGCCGTTGCCGCGCCCGGACGCCGACCCGGACGACGTGGCGGTGCTGGTCTACACCAGCGGCACCACGTCCAACCCGAAGGGCGTGGAGTTCACCCACCGCTCCACCCATGCGTTCATCCACGAGTGGGGCCTGATGGAGCCGGCCATCCGGCCCGGCAACGGGATGATCTTCGTGCTGTCCATGTCCGGGGCCCCGGGCATCCTGTGGCACGTGCTGCACCCGCTGACCCGGGGGATGACGCTGCACTACGAGGCCGGTTTCGAGCCCGGGACCACGCTGGCCCGGCTGGCCTCCGGTCGGGTGCAGGTGATGATGGGCGTGCCGGTGCTCTACGAGCAGATCGCCGCCCGCCCGGAGTTCGCCGACGCCGACCTGTCCGGGCTGACGCTGGCCACCGTGGCCGGGGCCCGGGTGTCCACCGCGCTGCTGCGGGCCTGGCTGGACCGGGGGGTCGTGCTGCGCCAGGGCTACGGGATGACCGAGCTCGGCGGGCTGTCCACGCTGAACCCGGCGGCCGAGGCCACCGGCCGGCCGGAGTCGGTGGGCCGGGACGCGGTGTTCACCAAGCACCGGGTGGTCCGCCCGGACGGCACCGACTGCGACCCCGAGGAGCCGGGGGAGATCATCGTGCGCGGTCCGGCGGTGACCACCCGGTACTGGCGCAACCCCGAGGCAGGAGCCGAGGCCCTGCGCGACGGCTGGTTCCACAGCGGCGACGTGGGCATCCGGGACGCCGGGGGCTACCTGCGGGTGGTCGACCGGATGAAGGACCTGATCATCTCCGGCGGGTTCAACATCGCGCCCTCGGAGATCGAGACGGTGATCGGCGAGCTGCCCGGGGTGGACGAGGTGTGCGTGATCTCCACCGAGCACCCGAAGTTCGGTGAGGCGCCCGCCGCGGTGATCACCGGCGCGCACCCGCCGTCCGAGCAGGACGTGCTGGACGCCTGCCGGGCCCGGTTGGCCAAGTTCAAGGTTCCCAGCCACGTCGTCTACCAGGACGAACCGCTGCCCAGGATGGCCAGCGGGAAGATCCTGCGGCGCGAGCTGCAGGCCCGCTACGAGTACCTCGGAAAGGCCGAGTGAGGGGTCTCAGGCGTCGGCCGGGGTGAATCCGCGCTGGTCGAGGTAGGCGCGGTACATGCCGAACGCGGGCTGCATGGCCGGCAGCAGCTTGAGCAGGGTCTGCACCGAACCCTCGATCTTGATCTTCTTGCGGGCCATCGCCATCGGGATGTTCAGCTCGCCCAGCCAGAACTTGTGGCCGTCGTCGGAGGTCATGAACATGTCCACGTCCACCGTCTCCGCCCGGGCCTCGTCGCCGGTCTTGATCACCGGCGGGTCCTCCGTGGTGACCATGCTGACCACCACGTCCGGATCGGCGTAGTTGGCCCGGAACGAGGTCGCCGCCGCGACGAACTTGGGGCGCAGGTCGGGGTCGGCGGCGATGTGGTTCATGAAATCGCCGAGGATCTCCTCGGCCTCCTTCTGCGAGCTGAAAGTCGCCACGTCGCGTCCCTTCGTCCTGGTGAGACCCCACCGAATGCCGTTAGGTTAAACACGATCGAGGCGGCTACGCAACGCGTTCCACGGGTGAGGCACCCCTCTGGCGCGAGCCGTGAGCGACACCATAGTGTCAGCCCGGAGATGGTCACGGTTCAGCGAGGAACGGAAGAAGAGGGACCCGGATGAAGACCAGAGCGTCGATCCTGCGCAGTGCGCCCGGCAAGTTCGAGACCGTTGAGCTCGACCTGGATGAGCCCCGCGAGGGCGAGGTGCTGGTCAAGCTGGCCGCGTCCGGCCTGTGCCACTCCGACGACCACATCGCCACCGGCGACATGCCGCTGCCGATGTACCCGATGTGCGGTGGGCACGAGGGGGCCGGCGTGGTGCAGGAGGTCGGCCAGGGCGTGCACGACCTGAAGGCCGGCGACCACGTGGTCTTCTCCTTTATCCCCGGCTGCGGCCGCTGCCGGTTCTGCGCCCGCGGCATGCAGAACCTCTGCGACCTGGGCGCCACGTTGCTGCTCGGCTCCCGCCCGCGCGACCCGGAGAGCTTCCGGATGAGCCTGGACGGGGCGCCGGTGGCCCAGATGGCCGGCATCTCCACGTTCTCCGAGTACACCACCGTGGACATCGCCAGCTGCGTCAAGGTGCCCGAGGACCTGCCGCTGGACAAGATCTGCCTGCTCGGCTGCGGGGTGGGCACCGGCTGGGGTTCGGCGGTCAACTCCGCCGACGTCCGGGTCGGCGACACGGTGGTCGTGATGGGCATCGGCGGCATCGGGATCAACGCCGTGCAGGGGGCCAGCCACGCCGGCGCCCGGAACGTGATCGCGGTGGATCCGGTGGCGTTCAAGCGGGAGAAGGCCGAGGAGATGGGCGCCACCCACTCCTGCGAGAACATGGAGGAGGCCACCGAGCTGGCCAAGAGCTTCACCAACGGCCAGGGCGCGGACTCCGCGATCGTCACCGTCGGCGTCACCACCGGCGAGCACATCGGGCAGGCCTTCGCGGCGATCCGCAAGGGCGGCACCACCGTGGTCACCGGCATCGGCGACATGACCGAGGTGGGCGTACCGGTGCCGCTGGCCGAGCTGACCCTGTTCCAGAAGCGGATCCAGGGTTCGCTGTTCGGGGCGTGCTCGCCGAGCGTGGACATCCTGCGCCAGGTGGAGCTCTACCAGTCCGGCAAGCTCAAGCTGGACGAGCTGATCACCAACACCTACACCCTCGACCAGGTCGCCCAGGGCTACGAGGACATGCACGCCGGCAAGAACATCCGCGGCGTGGTCGTCTACTGATCGCGTGAGGCGCTGCTCGGCGCCGACCGGTCAGACCCCGAGGTTGATGTGCAGGTCGACGCCGAGCAGCACCAGCGGCCACAGGAAGATGGCCAGCAGGAACGAGATCAGGGTGGACAGGTCGTTGATCGGGTAGCCGTGTGACAGGGCGACCACGACACCGATGATCAGCCAGATCAGCGTGCCCAGCGAGACTCCGCGCATGCTCGTTTACTCCTCGTCCGGGGTCGGGCGTCCGGGGGTCGGGCGGTCCGGGGTCGGGCAAGGATGCCACCGCACCGATCATGTGTCGATCGCGAGCAGGTGACGATCGGGCTCAGGCCGGTGGGTCGGTGGCGAAGCCGCGCAGGAAGATGTCGCCGAACGCGCGGCCGATGTCGGCGCCGCTCAACCGGCCGCTCGGGGTGAACCAGCGGTGGGTCCAGTTCACCGCGCCCAGCACCGCGAAGTGCAGCATCCTGGGGTCGATGTCGGCGCGGAACTCCCCGCCGGCCACCCCGGCCCGCACGATGCTCAGCAGCGCGGCGTCGTAGCGGCGGCCGAGGTCGCGCAGGTGCTTCTCGGTCTCCGAGCCCTCGTCGGAGATCCGGCGCATGTCCTCCTGCACGTAGAGGTGCAGGTAGGGGTGGTGCGTGTCGAACGAGGTGGCCAGCGACTCGATCACCCGGACGAGCCGTTCGGTGGGGGAGCCGGTCTCGGCCGCCGCCGCCTCGACGTCGGCGACGTTGGCCTCCACCGCCTGCCGGACCAGGGTGAAGTAGATCTCCTGCTTGCTGGCGAAGTAGTAGTACACGTTCGCCCGGTCGCTGCCCAGCCGCGCGGCGATGTCGCTGATGCCGGTGGCCTGGTACCCCTTGGCCCGGAACGCCTCGGCGGCGGCGGCCAGGATCTGCTCCCGCCGCTCCAACCAGCTCGCGTTCTGCTCCCGGCGGGCGAGTGCGCGCCGGCGACCGATCGCGCTCGAACCCTCCGGCGCGGTCTCCGGACTCGACAAACGGCTCTCCCTGGCGGATCAGGTGTGGCTGACCCGGGGGAGTCTACGAAAAGCGCGGGTGCCGCGCCGCGTCAGGCGGCCCGGCGGCGCCGGCGGCGCTCGGCCCGCTCCTCCAGGCGGATCAGGCGGGCCGAGCCGCGCTCGCCCCGATCATTGCGGTCCCGGCGGCTGCGGCGACCCGTGCCCAGCTCGGTGTCGCCGCGCAGCGCCCGGACCCGCATCGCCTCGGCCAGCGCGGCCAGGATCTCGTCGAGCTGCTCCTGGGTGCACCGGGCCAGCAGGTCGTCGATGAACTCGGCCCGCTCGTCGAGGTCGTCCCCGAGGAAATCGAGGATGTCCTCTCCTTCGGCCTCCACCAGCACGGCGGGCCCCAGGGCCATCCGCCGGCCGGGCAGGTCCACCGGGGACACCTCGGAGAGCATGTCGTGCGCGCTCACCGCGACCGTGCTGAACGTACTGGCGAACATCCTGGCAAAGCTCATGTGTCCCTCGATTCCCGCGACCCCCGCCGACGACGTGCCTGGATAGGCGTGCCCAGCGGATCACGATGCCGACGGCGTTCAGCTCTGAAGCGCGGGACGCCCGACTCTAACTGGGGAGCGGTCGCTATCTCCAGTCGGAGGAACGTGGTTCCCTTGGACGGGGTATCCGAATCCCGTTCGGAGCAGCCCGCGCCGTCACCGGGTGAGCACGGTGCAGGCGCTGATCCCCGGAGCGCCGTACACCTGGGTGAAGCCGACCTCCGGGTCGCCCGGGACCTGCACTCCGGGTGCCCGGCCCTGCAGCTGACGGACCACCTCGTGCACCTGCCGCAGCCCGGACGCCCCGATCGGTTCGCCGAAGGCCAGGCAGCCGCCGTCGGTGTTCACCGGGAGCCGGCCGTCGACCTCCGTGCCACCGTCGGTGATCAGCTCGGCCTGCTCCCCGTGCGCGCACAGCCCGGTCTCGGCCAGGTGGACGAGCTCCGAGCCGCTGTCGGTGTCCTGGATCTGCGCGACCCGCACGTCCGACGGCCGGACACCGGCCCGGGCGAACGCGTGGGCCGCCGCCTCGACCGTCGGGCTCGGGCCGAGCGGGACGGGCAGCGACGGCGAGTACACCTCGAACGAACCGGGCGGGCGGGTGCGCATCACCGCCGCCGCCAGCTTCACCGGCCGGTCACACAGGTCGGCGGCCCGGTCCGCCCCGGCCAGCACCAGGGCCACCGCGCCGGCGGCCGGCGAGCAGAACATGTACTTGGTCAGCGGCGGGTTCACCGGGGCGGCGCCGGCGATCTCGGCCTCGGTCATCGGGGTGCGGCGCCAGGCCATCGGGTGCCGGGCGCCGTTGCCGAAGGAACGGGCCGCGGCGGCCGCCAGCAGGCGCTCCGGGAGGCCGTGCTGGTGCAGGTAGCGCCGCGTCTTCAGGGCGAAGAACTGGGTGGTCGACATCAGGCCGGTCCGGGCGTACCAGTCCGGCAGGCCGTAGTCGGTGGGGGAGGAGGCGAACGCGCCCCGGGCGTGCTTGTCGAACCCGACCACCAGCGCCAGGGTGGCCTCCCCGGCCCGCAGCGCGTTGGCGGCGGTGAGCAGCGCGACCCCGCCGGTCGCGCAGCCGTTGCGCACGGTGACGAAGGGGATCCCGGTCAGCCCGAGCGACCCGACCAGCGCGTCCGGTTTGCCCGCCGCGTTCGACCCGCCGACCGCGTAGTCCACGTCCGTCCAGGTCACCCCGGCGTCGGCCAGGGCCGCCCGCACCGCGCGCCCGGCCATCGCCGCGCCGGTGGTGCCGTCGCCGCGGCCGAACGGGTGGATGCCCGCGCCGACCACGAACACGTCCCGGCTCACGGTCTGCTAGTCGCCCACCGAGACGGGGTTCTCCGGCGGCGGGGCCACGTCCAGTGTCTTGCCGAACAGCCGGGCCTGGGCCAGCTCGGTGTCGAAGAACTCCCACACCTCGACGATCAGCCCGTCGCGCACGGTGAAGAAGTGCGCGTACACCTGGGTGTACTCCTCGCCGCCGTGGGTGACGCCGCCACCGAACATCAGCCCGGCCACCTGACCGCCCTCGGCGGCGTGGATCCGGTACGGCCGGGCGAAGGCCAGCTTCCCGGGGTCCAGGGCGGCGAACACCTTCGGGATGATCTCGCCGAACATCACCGCCTTGCCGTGCCACCGCCCGGAGATCTCGGTGCGCCCGGCGATGTTGTAGACCACGTCGTCGGCGTGCAGGGCGGCGAAGCCCTCCAGGTCGGCGGCGCCCAGGCACTCGTACCAGCGGGTGACGATCTTGTGCGGCTCGGTCATGTCCGGCTCCTCACCAGTGGTCGCGACGGATGATCTCGGCGGCCGGGCGGCGGGACACCGGACCGAAGCGACCGACCGGGTAGCCGACCGGGATGACCGCGTAGGTGTTCACGTCCTTCGGGATCCCCAGGACCGCCTTGAACTCCGCTTCCAGCATCAGGTGCCACATGGTGAGCACCGCGCCCAGGCCCTCGGCCCGTGCCGCCAGCAGCAGGTTCTGCACGCCCGGGTACATGCTGGAGGTCGCCGCGATCACGCCGAAGGTCTTGTTGGCGGCCAGTCGCAGCGTGGCCCTGGTGCCCAGCGACTCGCGCATCGCGCGCAGCCCGGCCAGGCTGGCCTTGGGCACGATGTTCTGGTAGCAGGGGACGATCACCGCCGGGGTCTCGGCGAAGTGGTCGCGCTGGTACTCGATCGCCGCCACCATCCGCCGGTAGCCGGCGTCGTCCATGGTCGGCGGGGTGTTCGCGCCCAGGGTGGACAGGTAGGTGTTCACGCAGCGGGTCCACAGCCGGGCCAGCTCCGCCATCACCGCCCGGTCGGTGACCACCAGGTAGCTGTAGGCCTGCAGGTTCGACCCGCTGGGAGCCCACACCGCCGCCTGCACCAGCCGTTCCAGCACCTCGTCGGGCACCGGGTCGGGCTTGAGCCGACGCATGGCCCGCATCTGGGACATGATCTCGAATAGCCCGGGCTCGGTCGTTGGTTCGGTTGCTCCGGCCATGGCCGGGGACTATAGGGGACTTACCTGAATCCCACTACAGTTACCGCATGGATCTCGCGGGGCGTCTGGTCGTGGTCACCGGGGCCGGCTCGGGGATCGGCCGGGCCTGCGCGAACGCGGTCGCCGGCCGGGGCGCGGCGGTGTGGCTGGTGGACCTCGACGAGCCGGCGCTGTCCGCCGCCCGGGCCGAACTGCCCGCCGGCGGCCACCGGACGTGCGCGCTGGACGTCACCGACCGGCCTGCGCTGGAACGGCTGTTCGCCGAGGCCGCCGGCCTGGACCTGGCCGGGGTGGTCAACGCGGCCGGGATCCTGACCGGCGGCGACCCGTGGCCGGCCGGGGACCTGGGCCGGATGCTCCGGGTGCTCGCGGTGAACATGTCCGGCGCGCTGACCACGACCACGCTGGCCGCCCGGCACCCGGTGCCCGGGGCACGGGCGGTGGTCAACGTAGGCTCCACGACCGCCCTGCGTCCGCACCCGGCCGACCCGGCCTACGCGGCCACCAAGGCGGCGCTGCTGTCGCTCACCCGTTCCTGCGCGGCCGCGGGCACCGGGGTGCGGGTGAACGCGGTGCTGCCCGGCGCGGTGCGCACCCCGATGCTGGCCGCCACCCTGGGCGCCCGGGCACCAGGCGGCGGATCGGCGGACGACGGCGTCGCGGACTGGCTGGCCGAGCGGATGAGCCGGCCGATGCTCACCCCGGAACAGGTCGCGGACACGGTCTGCGCCCTGCTCACCGACCCGGGCCTGGACGGCGTGGCCTGGAAGATCGAGGTGGCCCCGGACGACCCGGAGCGGGTCCTGACCACCGTCGTCTAGGTTCGGCCGCCGGCGAGCCGGACGGTCAACCGGCCGACCTCGGCCAGGAAGTCGCGCGGGCCGAGCACCCGGCGCACCTGGTCCTCGGTGAGCCAGGACTGGGCGGCGATCTCCAGCAGCGAGTTCAGCGCGAGCACCACCACGTCGACCTCGGCCTCGGTGGGCTCGGTGGGCCCGCCCCGGGTGGCCCGCACGGCGGCGCGCAGCGCGGGCAGCGTCCGGGCGGCGAGGTCGTTGCGCAGCGCATCGGCGTTCAGCACCTGCGGCGCGGTGAGGTACCAGACGATCGCCTCGTGCCGCCGCCCGTCCAGCCAGCGGATCACCGAGGCGACCAGGTCGTCGATCCGGCCGGTGCGGACCGCCTCGGACGCCGCTGCGGTGATCTCGGCGGCCAGGTCGTCGGCGAACCCGCGCAGCCCGTCCAGCAGCACCGCGTCCTTGGACGGGTAGTGGTAGTAGATCGCCGGGGTGGTCATGTACGCCTCGCGGGCGATCTCGGCGACGGTGACCGGGCGTCCGTCCTGGCGGGCGTGCAGCCGCATCGCGGCCTCGACGATCTGCGCGCGCCGGGACGGCCGGTGCGGCACCGGTACGGCCGGGGATGCCATGGCACTAGCCTAACCGCCGGATCGGGAGAGGCGGTGCGGATGACTGAGCAGCCCCGGCCGCCTCGGGGCCCGGCGCACCGGCCGAGCAAGCGGGCGGCGGTGATCGACGCGGCGGTGCGGGTGTTCGCCGAGCGGGGGTACGCCGACGCCGGCATCCCGGAGATCGCCGAGGCGGCCGACCTGGCGCCGACCGGGGTGTACTACCACTTCGCCACCAAGGAGGAGTTGTTCGACTCGGTGGTCCGGCAGGTGTACAGCGAGGTGGACGCGGTGGTCGAGCGGGCCCGCCCGTACGCCGAGAGCGGCGACGCGGACACGCTGCGGGCGACCATCGCCGCCGTGTGGGCCTGGGCGGCCGAGCACCCGGACCAGGCGCGGATCCTCTACCGGTCGCCGGACTCGACCCCGGCCTCCCGGGTGATGCGCCGGGAGCACGAGCAGCGGCACGTGGAACGGGCCTACGGGTATCTGGAGGAGGATTCTAGTCAGGTGGCCCGAGCCTCGGCCGTCGAGAGCCATGCCGCCGCCACCCTCCAGGTGCGCACCCTGATCCGCGTCCAGATCGCCGTCCTCGCCGCCATCACCGCAGGTGGAGCCCTAGATGGTCGCCCGGTTCAGGAGGTTCGCGCCGAGCTG